>ENA-OQER01000120-OQER01000120.1-human-gut-metagenome-genome-assembly--contig:-NODE-120-length-42271-cov-7.414911_pt1 | contig 42271 bp, 49 predicted proteins | sample MGYA00242797_ERZ504639 | MGnify/ENA primary metagenome ERZ504639 (study PRJEB26092, sample SAMD00036306) | human gut metagenome | host: Homo sapiens | study: EMG produced TPA metagenomics assembly of... | reverse complement strand
CAAGACTGTGAGATAATTCTGAGTCTGGAAATATTTGATTACCGCCAATGCAGAGAAAGTTTTACCAAGACCCACAGCATCGGCAAGGATAGCTCCATTATACTTTCGGAGCATTTTTATCAGCGAAATGACTCCTTTCTGCTGATAATTGAAAGCGTGTTCCAAATCACACTAGTCTGCAAAAGCTGCATATCCTGTCTGTGTTCAATACCACCATCCAAGTCGAGATCGGAATTGAACAACTCGAAGAGTATCTTATAATAGATTTCCTCTGGTGTATATTTACGGAAAATTTTCTCTATCTCCTGGATAAAGTATTGTTTTACATCTATTTGAGCACCCTTAGGTTTCTCTCTATCCTCTGGCATTTTTTCTTTTGCTACCGAAGTCCACTGTTCCTCAAACCAGGAACGGAGAGAGCGGTAGGTATCGGAGTTGCCTGTGTCGGCAAGGTTCAGTTCCACATTAGAGGAAGGAGTATATCCCAAGCCCGCATAAGTCAAATTGCTGCTGCCCTGCACATAATAATTGTGGGCAGGGTCATGATTATCCTTAAAAAGATAGAGTTTGGCATGGCAAAAGGCATTGATGATTGCCTTGACATGCACCTTGTCACGGCGCAGGAACTCAAGGGCATTCTTGGCGGCATCACTCAGATGGAGCGCATTCTCTATGCCACAGTCATCATTGAGCAAGTCGAGGATATGGTCTTGGAACTGATCGTCGCAACCATCTGAGCCAGCACCATACGATACTCATTGCTGGGCGAGAAGTGCTTGCCCAACAGTTCCAATCCTGTAACCGAGAAGAATCCCGTCACGATATCGAGTACACCTTCCCTATCCTTCTCAGGGTCGGTATAATACTTCATGTAATCCCAAACTGTCGTGGTGTTAATTCCGTCATTAGGATCTCTATCTTGTTTGTTGTCGATGATCATACTTAGGTCGATTTTCATTTCTAATCTACTCGACTCCCTAAGTAGAATCAATTACTCCTATATCACTTGCACACAATCATTTACAAAGAAAAGGCGCAGGAATCATATTGCTATCAATATCCTTGCTCTTCAGGTACCTAGGAATGAAACCGTAGCGTCAAAGATAAGAAGCAATAGAAGCCTACGCCAATGGGTATATATTTTGTGTACGGCACAGAATGCACCCTCTCCATACGAATGAAAAGGGCACACCTATGCCATAGTGTAAATATACACGATGGGTAGACGCCCACCGCTGTCTTCCACTGAACGCTCTATGAAATTTCCTAGGTTTCGAAGAGTCAGAAGAAAACGTAAAGCAAACGTCTTTCTTATTATGATAGGCCAAGCATGGACTTTCATTACCTAGCCAGCATCTCAATGCCAGCCATCCACGGCAAGACAACTGCAAAGGTAACAAAAAGGAATGAGACTGGCAAGAAAATCATTAACTTTCTTGCAAATCCCAAGAATTTTCATAGAAAGAAGGACACAAAAGAATCACTTCTCTTCTATCTCAGCAGATATTTCGCAACCAAATCTCTGAGCATCGTCTCCGGAAGATTCGACAATCCCGTCTCTTGAATCGTAGCATATTCTGGCTTATTCTTTCCGATAATAAACTTACACTCTCGCCCATCTATGCATGCATACAAATGGAAGTTGCCTTTGTAAGCCTGCTCTATGCGAACATCAGTACAACTTTTGCCATCTATCTCAAAAGAAGCAGAACTGTTGTCTTTATCCTCCAATCCCCATGATACGAGATGAGCATTTATCGCTGACTCTATGGAACTGATCCATCTGTCCTGAACCTCATTTCGCTTGGCTATGTCACGGAATTGCCGCAGAGAATCAGCCACTTCCTTAATGATTGCATCAGCACGACGAATACCATTGTCCTTGGCAAACAGAATGGCATCATCGTAAGAAATATGATGCAGCTTAGACCTTACATACATACAATGACCCGTATTAGGTAAATAGCCTCCTGTATCTATAATATAAGTGAGGTCGTAGCTGGTGACAAACGCCAAATCCCCGCCTCGTCCATCATAAAAGAGAAATTCTTTGTATGGTCATCCGTATTGTTGGAAAGTACATTGAACACAAGTCTGCGAAATACTTCCTGGCAATCTGTCTCCGGCAAATGTAATTTTCTACAGACAGCAATAAGTCCCTCATAGCTATCGGTTTCCGGAGAAATCGCAGCAAGGGTCTGCGTATGCAACTTCCTCTCGCCATCACGATCGAAACGCTTCGTTATGAAATTCCTGTTTCCCTCTATCTCATATAGTCGGATGGCATCATATCTATTCCCGACTTGATGGCCATCTCGTAATAGGTCATCTCTATCTCGGCAGAACTATATTTCGTATCGCCAAATTTCAATATGTAATAATCATAATTCTGAAGCCCAGCCACCTGACCGCTTCGTATCTCCCCCGTAGTTTTATTGATGGCAATGATAGCCTTAGGTTGGCGTCCACCAGCCGATGTTCCCACCGTAAGCAAGGACTGCATCGTGATAGATTCCTCTGGCATGATATGGGCATTTTCACGCTCGATGAAAATGCGCTCAGCCAAGTCTGCCAACGACTTAAAATCTATCATTTCTGCCTTATCCGCCTTTGTGACCTCTGGCAAGAATTCCAATGCACCCATGCCTCGCTTACCGATAAAAGAAGTTTATCCAACGGAGTTATATCAGCATTTGGAATATGATTTTGAATTCGCCAAAGCTCGAAAAGCTGATTACCCCAGGCATCCGGCAACGAATCTGCTAGAAATGCAGGAAGTTTCTGGTACATTTTGGCATCCTCTCCCCACACGGGTGTCATTGCACGAATACCACGCACAGGAGCTTGAAGAGGAGAAACATCAATTCCCTTCTTCAAGAACTCAGGATTATATGTAAAGTACGATAACCTGCGGCGATTGTCCCATGCCAAGCGACCGATTTCTTCGTCCCAAAGCATTACTCTCAACGTATTTACCATAACCAGTTATTATTTAGTATGACGTATTCTCTGTGCCTTCTTCTCATCCTTTCTCATCAAATAAGGAGATGGAGGAAGTTCTGGAAGCACATCATTGATGGCATCAATCTGACCCACCACCTTCAGCAAGAGGAGAAAAGTGGCAAGCGAAAGATTGCCCGCTGTTCCATTCTCAAACTTGTGGATGGTGGTCAAACCAAGCCCCGTAAGCTCGGCAACCTCTTTCTGGGTGAGATTGCATCTCATTCTATATTCCTTGAATCTTACTCCCAACAAGCGTACTAACTCTGGAGTAGAATATTCATATAAATCTGCCATAATCTTCTATTAATTTATCTATCATTATAATGATATTTATCCCATATATCAGCCTTTACTTTCAATATACTGATATTTATGGGTACAAAAATAAGAAAAAGAAATGAGACTGGCAAGCTTTCTGGAGATTATTTTCTATCTTTCTGCATTTTACAGGAAAATGACATGCGGAGTCGCTTACAAATGACGCTGATTCACCCCTCCTTTACCCCTCGCACATAAATGTTTTTTCTTGAAAAAAGTCTCAAAGTATCATTATTTTCAAATATATCACTGATACATAATGAATTACAAAATGATACTTCCAAATATATTTACAAAGAAGTATCATAGAAGTATCATGAATTCCATAGAAGTATCATTAAATCACCATGATGCATCAAAAGAAAACACGAAATTATAGTCAACTAAATATAGAAAAACAACAATTTGCTTGCTCAAAATAGTGCCCAAAAATCACCCCATGAAATGGGCATTCAATGCCCGCAGTACGGGCAACGAGTACCCAACACTTGGTCTATCGATACCCGTCACTTGATCCCTTAGTGCCCGTGTGAGGGGCACTAAGAGACCAACCTATGTGCTTATTCCTAACTACAGTTGTCTGTGTTTTCCATCTTATTCCTAGTTAATATTGGCATACTTTATAAACTAGAAAGGTAGACACTATCAATTTTATAAAACGGAAATAGTAGACATTATCAATTCTATAAAACTGAAATACTAGACATTTCTTAGTTTTTGTGCCTGTATTTCTAGACATAAATCCTCAAAAAAGGCTTTTTTGCAAGCAACTTACCTGAATTTCATGATACTTCTATTGAATTTATGATACTTCTATGATACTTCTTTGTAAAATAAACAGAAAAGTCTCATTTTTATAAACCATTATATATCAATCGCATACATCGGTTTTATCCGCAAATAATGAGACTTTGAGACTTTTTCCGAGAAAAAAACTTTTATGTGCACGAAAGAAAAGGAAAGAAGAAAGCAGTAATTATAAAAGAAAAAAGCAGCAATGGCTACTACTCCATTGCTGCTTGTTTTATATTTTACTGAACAATCTTGAAGCGGATACGCAAAGAATGCGCATGCTCATCCAATTGGTACCAAGCAATACGAACTTGCCAATCTGGGCGGTAGAACGGACATGCTTGCCGATACATGGACAAACATCATAATCACCGATACGAACCAGACGCAAAGTCTCGCTCGCATCATCCGGCAGACGGTCTAACTTGACGTTAGCCGGAATATGGTCACGATCCACAAACTCGTAAGTAACAGGCATATCAAGCTCTATCAGACGATTCATCTCCGTCTCAATCTCCTTCTCCTCCTGGCGGGTAGGCTTGTGATCGACTACGAAGGTCATCTTACTCTTCTTTCGCTCAATATGAGCATTCTTGCTGCGATCGCAGCCAAACAGGCGAACCATCAGCTGATTGAGCAGATGCTCAGCCGTATGAGCAGGAGGGAACTCCTCCTTATGATGCTCATTCAATATGATATCACTTTCCTCCATCTTGACATTGAATTTATAGATTCTTACTCCGTTAGCATCCATTGATATCGGGAATACGCCATCCTTCTTCAATTCAACCTTCTTCTTGCCACCCGAGAACAGTTCTGTTACCAGCACCTCCTCTTCAGCAATATGGAAGAAATCGAAAGCATGACCAGGGATGCAAACCTGCAACTGGCGCGCCTCCTGAGCAAAATTGAGCACTATCAGCATGGCTTCATCATCTTCTTGCGAAGGAAGGCAAAATTGGTACGGGGATCGAAATTCTCAGAACCCGGATTCACATACATCAAATCGAAGGTCTCACCCTCACGGATGGCTTTCTCTTCATTGGCGAAGCGAAGAAGCTGACGATAAGTGGCTGCCAGATACTTCTGCTCCTGACTCAATGCCGAGTCAGATGAATCCTGATAGCATGCGCCAGAGTTTCAGGACTCCAATAGTCGAATATCGTGGTACGGCCATCCGTGCCGCTGAATCCTTCCTTATCCATGCCCTTTTCGCCGAATTCCTGACCGCTGTAAAGCATGAAAGGATTCTTCTGGAAGAAGAGACTCATGGCTGCAGCAGGAATCGCCTTCATGGCTGAGCCACAGAAGAAATCGCTGGCGATGCGCTGCTCATCATGATTCTCAAGGAAATAGAGCATGTGGTCTCGGATATCATCCACTACCTGCCACTCGTGAGTGATACTGGCTGCCGGACGCTCACCTCGAACCACGCCACGCAGGCAATCATACATTCCTACCTTGTCATAAAGATAATCGAAACCAGCCTTTACATAGTTGCGGTACTGGTTAGGATCGTAAACCTCACCGATAACCACGATGTGAGGATACTTCGCCTTCAATATTCCGGTAGCGTATGCCCAGAAGGCCGTTGGCACCATTTCTGCCATATCACAGCGGAAGCCATCTACGCCCTTGCTTGCCCAGAAGAGGAGGATATCTGTCATCTTGCCCCATGTATTTGGCACTGGTTCATAATGATAGCTTCTGCCTCCTGCATCACAGTAATCTACACCGTAATTGAGTTTCACGGTCTCATACCAGTCGTTACAGCCAGGACGGTTATCAAACCGGTCGTTTCCTGTAGCTCTGGCTGGGCTCTCGGTATAAGGTTCATAAATCTTGGCATCTTTCGCTGAAAAAGCTTGAACTCTGGTTTGGATTGACGGATTTCATTCAAATCCAAATCGCCCCATGCATAATAGAAATTATTCCTGGTAGAGAAGTGCATGTTCGGATCATCATCTTCTCCCAAATCCCGTACACCTGTTGGTTTGCAAATGGAATGATACTCTCGGGCTACATGGTTCGGAACGAAATCCATGATTACTTTCATACCTGCCTTGTGAGTACGCTCTATCAGCTGCTCCCACTCTTTCATTCTCATACTGACATTCACAACCAAGTCTGGATCGATGTCATAGTAGTCGGTAATAGCATATGGCGAACCTGCTTTTCCCTTCACTACCTCTGCATGCTGAGTAGGAATTCCATAAGAAGAGTAGTTTGTCTGAGTGGCATGACGAATCACACCCGTATACCAAATATGTGTAAATCCCATATCGTGGATGCGAGCCAGAACTTCATCTGAGAAATTATTCAACTTTCCGCAACCATTTTCTTCGATGGTACCATTTTCCTTACAAGTTGTATTCTGGTTTCCGAAGAGTCGTGGGAGAACCTGGTATATAATAACTTTTTCCTTCATTTAGCCGCTTTACTAAAAAATGAAACGTTACCTTTCCAACAACGCCTTTGCTGAAAAGATAAAACGTTGAATAGTGTTATTGTTGATTAAGCAATACCATGAACGGCAACATTCTTGTCGATGCGGCCAATCATGCCCTGCAATGCCTTGCCAGGACCACACTCTGTGAAGTCATCAGCACCATCAGCAATCATAGCCTGTACAGATGAAGTCCAACGTACAGAGCTTGTAAGCTGTGCGATGAGGTTCTGCTGAATCTCAGCTGGATCAGTATGAGGCTTACCGTCTACATTCTGGTAAACCGGGCACTTAGGAGCAGAGAATGTAGTCTTCTCGATAGCAGCCTGAAGTTCCTCCTTAGCTGGCTGCATCAATGGAGAGTGAAAAGCACCACCAACCTTCAAAGGCAATGCACGCTTAGCACCGGCAGCCTTCAGCTTCTCGCAAGCAGCATTGATAGCATCTACGTTACCAGAGATAACGAGCTGACCAGGCAGTTGTAGTTAGCAGCAACTACACGTTGCCTTCTGTGCTTACCTCAGCGCAGATTTCCTCAACCTTCTCATCTGGCAAACCGATGATGGCAGCCATGGTACCAGGGTTAGCCTCGCAAGCCTTCTGCATAGCGTTGGCACGGGCAGCAACGAGTTTCAAACCATCCTCGAAAGCCATAGCACCGGCAGCAACCAATGCAGAGAACTCACCGAGAGAGTGACCTGCAACCATAGCTGGCTTGAACTCCTCACCCAGGCAAAGAGCAGAGATAACAGAATGGAGGAATACAGCAGGCTGGGTAACCTTGGTCTCCTTCAACTGATCGTCGGTTCCGGCGAACATGATATCAGTAATCTTGAAGCCGAGAATCTCGTCGGCCTTATCAAAAAGTTCTTTTGCCAATGCGTTGTTATCGTAGAGATCCTTACCCATACCTACGAACTGAGAACTGTCCAGGGAAAACAAATGCTTTCATTTTATCCTATTATTTTTTAAGTTTATAATAAATATTCCTGCAATATACATGAATTCTTTGAATCCGACTGCAAAGGTACAATAAAATTCTGAGAATCAGCAGAGAATATTAAAAAATAAAGTTATATATTCTAAATTACTACAAGAATGGTAAAACTTTCCATTCTGAACTGGGAAAGGTACAAAAAATCCCTAATGCCTTTCGACAAAAGGGATCTTTATATTAATTTGCTTTACAGTGCGAAAAATATCGTACTTCATACAAATTGATTGAGCCAGGATTATTCAGCTGCTGGAGCCTCTTCCTCAGCTGCAGCCTCAGCAGGTGCCTCAACTGGAGCCTCCTCAGCAGCAGGAGCTGCAACAGGAGCATTCTCAGCAACAACGTTAACTGGAACCTTAACCTCAACCTCCTTGTGGTAGTGTACAGTAGCCTCGTACTCACCAACCTTCTTAGCATCCTTCATAGTGATGATCTTGCGATCAACCTCGATGCCCTTCTTAGCGAGTTCCTCAGCAACAGTTGCAGCGTTAACTGAGCCATAGAGCTGACCAGTAGCGCTCACCTTAGCAGCAATAGTAAGAACGATGCCCTCGAGAGCCTCGCCCTTCTTAACAGCCTCAGCCTTGATAGCCTCAAGCTTGTGAGCCTGCTGCTTCAAATCCTCAGCCAACTGCTTCTTAGCAGATGGAGATGCGATAACAGCCTTACCTGTAGGGATAAGGAAGTTACGACCATAACCACTCTTTACATTTACGATATCGTTCTTATATCCAAGACCGATAATATCTTGCTTCAAAATAATTTCCATTCTTCTTTATCCTCCTTAAATTACTTCATCAAATCGGTTACGTAAGGAAGCAAAGCGATCTGGCGAGCACGCTTTACAGCCTGTGCTACACGGCGCTGATACTTCAAAGATGTACCTGTGATACGACGTGGAAGGATTTTACCCTGCTCGTTCAAGAACTTCTTCAAGAACTCTGGATCCTTGTAGTCGATGTACTTAATACCGCTCTTCTTGAAACGGCAATACTTCTTCTTCTTTGTGTCGATAGAAGGAGCAGTCAAATAACGGATTTCTGATTTCTGATCTGCCATGATTAAGCCTCCTCTTTTTTACCAAGCTTTGCACGACGCTTCTCTGCGTAAGCGGCAGCATACTTGTCAAGTTTAACAGTCATGTAACGAATTACTTTCTCGTCGCGGCGATAAGCTGTTTCGAGCTTAGCGATAACAGTTGGCTCAGCCTTGAACTCAACCAAGCTGTAGAAGCCTGATGTCTTCTTCTCGATGTTGTAAGCCAACTTCTTCAAACCCCAAGCCTCTTTGTTCAGAATCTCAGCACCATTATCGGTGAGTACCTTCTCGAACTTAGCGACCGTTTCCTTCATCTGTTCATCAGACAAAACGGGAGTCAAAATGAAAACGGTTTCGTATTGATTCATACTACTTTAAATGATTAAATATTAATATAAAAATTCTCATGCAAACCGGAAAATGTGTGCGAAAACACAGCCTTTTCACGAATTGCGGTGCAAAATTACGACTTTTTCTTGAATTAACCAAATATTTTTCGTACTTTTGCACAAAATAATTGTTAATAGTATAAAAACAACCTCTAAATAGTAAAGAATATGGCAAAAATGAACAAGAAACTGATTACTCTGTTCCATACCCTACCATCTATGGGCATGGCTTTCATCGTTTTAGGCGTCCTGCTGATGGTGGCCAGCTTTGCGTTTTCCATTCAGGGAAACAGCGTACTCTTCGCTGGCCTCTTTTTCATTCTGGCGGGAGTAGCCGGATTTGTATATTCATTAAAAAAGGATAAGCCGGTCATCGACTTATCCTTTTTATATCTTTGGAAATCTTTTCCCAATTACAGAATCATTTAATCTTCGTTAGGAACTATCAGTTTGTATCCCTTACCATGGATATTGATGATTTCAATCTGAGGATCGTCCTTCAAATGCTTACGGAGTTTGGTGATATAAACATCCATTGAGCGTGCATTGAAGTAATTGTCATCAATCCAGATGGTCTTCAGAGCAAAATCGCGCTGCAGAATTTCATTAGAGTGAGCACAGAGCAAAGCAAGAAGTTCATTCTCCTTGGTGGTAAGCTTGGTCTGCTTTTCACCAATGGTAAGAAGCTGCTTCTGTGTATCGAAGGTAAAGTCACCAATGTGATACATGGTAGACTCCTTGCTCTTCTTGCCACGTACGCGGCGGAGAATAGCCTCTACACGGAATACCAATTCTTCCATAGAGAATGGCTTGGTGATATAATCATCAGCACCAATCTTGAAACCTTCAAGGATATCTTCCTTCAATGTCTTGGCAGTAAGGAAGATGATTGGGAGGTCGGCATTGGTCTGACGAATTTCCTGTGCCAGGGTAAAGCCGTCCTTCTTTGGCATCATCACGTCGAGTACTGCAATATCAAACTTATTCTTATTGAATTCCTTATAACCTACCTCGCCATCAGGGCACAGAACTGTAGTAAATCCCTTTGCCTGCAAATATTCGCGAAGCACATATCCTAAATTTTCATCGTCCTCGCAAAGCAAGATTTTAATTTTCTCTTCCATATCTTTATTCTTTAAAATTATTAATATTCTTTTAATTCTTTATTCTGTTTCTTCAAGTTTTAACTGTGAATCACCGGCAACTTGATGGTAAAGGTTGTGCCCTTTCCCAATTCGCTATCTACCTTAATTTCACCATCATGAAGATCTACTATCTTCTTGACATAAGCCAGTCCCAGTCCGAATCCCTTCACATCATGGACATTGCCCGTATGTACGCGGTAGAACTTGTCGAATATCTTCTTCAGATTCTCCTTCTTCATACCCAGACCGGTATCCGTAATCGAGAGATACAGATGTTCTTCATCATTCCAGGTCTTCATCGTAATGTTAAGCGGCTCGTCCGGCTTGCGGTATTTCACAGCATTGTCCATCAGATTGAAGATGACATTCTGGAAATGCACCTCGTCAACATATAGTCCCGAATCGATGGCTTCGATATCGGTATAGACCTTACCACCTGTATGCTCAACGCGGAGCGAGAAGGAATTGGCAATATTCTCAACCATCTCGTTCAGATCGAGTTCTTTCTTTTTGAACACCGCCTTCTTGCGGTCGAACATACTCATCTGCAATACTTTTTCTACCAGGAAACGAAGACGCTTCGATTCATCGTTAATCACGTTACCCAGATGTTTCTGCATCTGTTCACTCTTTGCTACCGAGGTATCATTGAGCATCTGCGCTGCCAGACTGATACTGGCAATCGGCGTCTTCAGTTCGTGGGTCATATTATTGATGAAGTCGTTCTTTATCTCAGTATACCTCTTTTGTCTGAAGATAACCACAATGGTAAAGATGAAGGTAATCAGCAGTACCAGCGTGAAGATGACACTAGGAATCATGAAGCGCACACTGGAGAAGATATAGCTGTTCATATCCGGGAAATGTACCTTACTACGCCCATCTTCGACTGTGGGTCGTTGCGGAAGAGCACCTGTGAGTAGCTGTATTCCTCACCCTCGTCCGTATAGTCAGGACAGCGGTAAACCTCTCGTCCATCCTGGGTAGTCACGGTGAAATGATAAGGTATGTTGATACCATTATTCATCATCTCAGCCTTGAGGTCCTGATCGAGCTGCTTGAAGTTGATTCTCTCCTTCAGCGGCTTGTCTGATGCCGAATATAGGATAGAATATACCACCTCATCCAGCAACGCTTTCTGATAGACATAGCGGTTCTTCACGATTTCCTGAAGCGACTTCTGTGTTTCAGTCAGCGAATTCTTATCGCTACGCAGTATCATCGCCTTCGGCATATTGCAGGATGTGTGGCATTTGTCTTCAGCTCGAAAGTTGAATAAACTGCCGTTCCCTTATTCTTATCTTTATTTGCCTTACGTTCTGTCTCGTTGACATTCTTTTCGAGATAGCGCAGAGTTTCATTAAGCTCCAAATTTCTTGAAGCTTGATATAGGGCTCTGTTGACCGACTCGTCAAACTGTTCCTTCTTCATGTTTACCATCTCCTGGATGTAACTGAGCTGCAAGTACAGCAGCGCAAGGAACGAAAAGCCCATGATAATGGCTATGGTCCAAATCGTTTTCTTCTTCATGGGGGCAAAGATAAGAAATTTCTTAATCAGTTAACTTAAAATCGTTAATTAATTATTTACCCTTTCTAGTTTTTAACATTTTTCCGTATTTTTTAGTTTCGTATATAAAACTAAATTTTCATTTTCCATAAAAAAAGAGAGGAAGCATACATATCACATGCACACTTCCCCATATTGGTCATATCAACATAAAATTTTAACTTATATAAGAGAGATTTTTCTCTAACCTAACAATTGCTATTCAGCATCCTTCTCCAATTCTGCCTCATGATCCGCAATCAGCTTACTCTGAATGTCGGAAGGAACCAACTCGTAGCTGGCAAACTTGGTAGTGAATGAAGCACGTCCACCTGTCAATGAACTCAGAGAGATAGAATAGCTGGCAAGTTCCTTCAGAGGAATCTTGGCACTCAGTTTCTGATAACCAGCCTCGCTGTCCATACCCATAATGAGAGCACGACGTCCCTGGAGATCACTCATCACATCACCCATGAAATCAGCAGGCACATAAACCTCAAGATCATAGATAGGCTCCAGAATCTTCGGACCAGCCTGTTTGAAGGCATCGCTGAACGCATGGCGGGCAGCAAGCATGAACGAAAGTTCATTACTATCTACTGGGTGCATCTTACCATCATAAACGATGACACGTACATCACGTGCATAACTGCCCGTCAACGGACCATGTTCCATACAGTCCATAACACCCTTCAGAATAGCTGGCATGAAGCGGGCATCAATGGCGCCACCAACCACAGAGTTGAGGAATAACCAGTTACCACCCATGCAAACTAACCTCTTCACGCTCTTGATAATTCATCTTTGAACTCCTGACCGTTGAAGGTAAATGACGTAGGATCAGGCATACCTTCTGCGTATGGTTCAACAATGAGATGCACCTCACCAAACTGACCAGAGCCACCACTCTGTTTCTTATGGCGGTAGTCAGCACGAGCCTTCTTGGTAATAGTCTCACGATAAGGAATACGTGGCTCTTCGAAAGTCACATTGAGTTTTTCGTTGTTTTCCAGACGCCACTTCAGCGTGCGGAGATGGAACTCACCCTGTCCTCTTACGATTACCTGGCGCAATTCCTTGCTCTGATCAACAATCCAAGTAGGGTCTTCCTGCGCATCTTCAGGAGTGCAGCCATCAGTTTCTCTGTATCCTGAACATTGGCAGCCTTGATAGCACGTGAATACTTAGGGTTAGGATATTTAATGAAGTCGAAACGCCACTCAGCCCCCTTACCATTAAGGGTATTGCCGGTCTTCACGTCCTTCATCTTCACGGTACAGCCAATATCACCGGCATTCAACTGCTCTACAGGCACACGGTTGGCACCCGCACAGGCATAAATCTGTCCGATACGCTCCTTGGAGCCACGATCTGCATTAGTCAGGTCGTCACCATTCTTGATAGAGCCGCTCATCACCTTGAAGTAGCTTACCTCACCGATATGAGGTTCCATACCAGTCTTGAAGAAGTAAACACTCTCAGGACCATTGCTGTCTGGCGTAATTTCCTCGCCACGTGTATTATGCAGTTTCGGCATCTCGCTTACGAAAGGAACCACATTGCCCAGGAACTCCATCAGGCGGTGAACGCCCATCGACTTACCTGCACAAACGCAGAATACAGGGAAGATGCTACGGGTAACCAATCCCTTGCGGATGCCCTCACGAAGTTCATCTTCTGTCAGACTCTCGCTCTCGAAGAACTTCTCCATCAGTCCCTCATCGTTCTCGGCTGCAGCCTCAACAAGAGCCGTATGAAGTTCCATGGCTTTCTCCATTTCCTCTTCTGGAATATCTTCAATAATAGGAGCACCGCCCTCAGGCTTCCAGGAATATTTTTTCATCAATAAGACGTCAATGAGAGCATTGAAGCCTGAGCCGGTCTCGATAGGATATTGTATCTGCACACACTTAGAACCGTAAATGTCCTTCATGGTGGCTATGATATTATCAAAGTCGCACTTGTCTGAGTCGAGCTGGTTTACCAGGAAGATGACAGGTTTACCCAACTTCTCTGTATAACGGAAGTTGTTCTGTGTACCTACTTCTGGACCATACTGACCATTAATAAGGATAACTGCCTGATCGGTAACATTGAGTGAAGTAATGGCGCCTCCCACGAAATCATCGCTACCTGGGCAATCTATAATGTTAAGCTTCTTGTTGTTCCACTCTACATGAAAAACTGTAGGGAACACAGAGTAGCCGTATTCCAACTCAACTGGGAAGTAGTCGCTCACCGTATTTTTCGCTTCTACAGAGCCTTTACGCTTGATAACGCCTGCTTCAAATAACATACTCTCGGCAAGTGTAGTCTTGCCGCTACCCGCACTGCCCAACAGCGCAATGTTTTTAATCTCATTTGTCTGATAAACTCTCATGACGCTTATAGATTTTTAAGGGTTATACTTAAATTTGCTAGTTGCAATCCACAGTCAAACCACCGGTTTTTCTGTTTCATGCTACTAAAGTACAAAAAAATCGCACATTGCCAAAAGTTTTGGGCAAAAAACTTCTGTTTTTTAAAACATATTAGTACTTTTGCACTTTGTTTAGACATGTTTTTGTCTTTACACCTTATTATATATAGAAAAAGAAGTTCAGAAATATGGCAGGACTATACATACATATCCCCTTTTGTGAAAGCCGGTGCATCTACTGCGGTTTTTACAGTACCACCTCCCTCAAGTTAAGGATGATTACACTGATGCTCTCTGCCGGGAGATGCAGATGCGCCCGGCAAAAGCCGCTCTCGGAAGCAATGAAACTATCGAAACCATCTATCTGGGCGGTGGAACCCCGAGTCAGCTCAACGGCTCCCAACTCAACCAGATTTTCTCTGCTATCAGAAAAAACTATACGCTGGCAGAGAATATGGAGATCACGATGGAATGCAATCCAGACGATGTAACCGGCGATTTCTGTGAAACGCTGAAGCAACTCCCCATCAACCGCATCAGCATGGGGGCACAGACCTTCTGTAACGAGCGTTTACGCTTTCTGCATCGCCGTCATAATGCCGGAGAGGTAGAAGAAGCCGTCACCCGACTCCGTAACATCGGCATCCGCAATATCAGTATCGACCTGATGTTCGGATTCCCCGAAGAATCTCTTTCCCAATGGATGAGCGATATCAGGCACGCCATACAGCTGGATGTGGAACACATATCTGCCTACAGTCTGATGTACGAAGAGGGAACGCCCCTCTACCATATGCTGAAACAGGGAAAGATTAGCGAAATAGATGAAGAAACCAGTCGCAAGATGTATGAAACCCTGATAGACCAGCTTACTGGAGCAGGCTACGAACATTATGAAATCAGCAATTTTGCCCGTCCGGGCTTCCGTTCACGTCACAACAGCAGTTACTGGCACGAGGTACCATATATCGGAATAGGAGCAGCCGCCCACTCCTACAATAGGAAGCAGCGCAGCTGGAATATCGAAAATATCCAGACTTATATTCGAAGCATCGGCGATGGCATTCTGCCTTCTGAGAGTGAACAGCTAGATATTTTCACCCGATACAATGATCTGATAACAACCACCTTGCGAACAAGCGACGGAATAAACCTCATGAAGATGGAGCAGGAATTCGGAAAAGAACTGGCAGACAGACTGCTCCAGGAAGCCCAGTCGCATATCAGTCGGGGACTGATGAAAATAAAGAACGGCAAGCTCTCCCTCACTCGGGAAGGTCTTTACATATCGGATGATGTGATGAGTGATTTCATGATTATATAATGGTTTCAATAAACAAAAAAGCTTGGAATCTAATTCCAAGGCTCTAATTTCTTTAAACCATTTTTCTTGTATACTTCATAATAAAAAGCTTTAATGCTCTTGACCACTTGTATGGTAGATTTCTTTTTCTGCAACATAGGCTTAACCAGCTGCATCACAGCAAAACAAACTACCACAATAAGCAATACTACTGCCCAAGAGAGAATCTCACTCTGAATATCCAAAATTGGCTGGAGGCCAATGCCCAAAGCCACAGGCAGGATAAAACAGACCCAATCTATCGGGCTGTCAAGCTTGGTTGATTCGAAATATTCATCGCGTAGTGCTTTTGGAGCATTCAAGATTAATCTTTTCTGGTGCTTATTCCAGTAATCTTCAAATTCTTTTTCCATGCAATCCATTTACTGTTTTGTCTTAAAACTAGACGGTTAAAACTTCAATACTTATACTTTTCTTTATACTTTTCGGCTACAAAGTTAAGAATAATTATTCATTTCTCCAAAATTACAACATACTACTTTGAATATTTAACGTATATTAATTCTAATGGTCAAAACAAAAACTTCACTGCATCACTTGACAATAGCCTGCTTGTATAAAGACAGGAACAGGCAACACCCAACGACGGGCATTGCCTTTCTTCTATAAAAACAAAGAGGAATTTTATCTCTCATTAAGTGGCTTATACTCCAGTTCACCAAGAATATTCTTATATGCAGGACGGATAATACGACGGCCTTCGAAATTGAGTTCTTCAATACGATGGGCTGTCCAACCCACGATACGTGCCATGGCGAAAATAGGTGTATAGATTTCCTGTGGCAAACCAATCATTTCATAGATAAAGCCACTGTAGAAATCAAGATTTGCACAGGCTGGCTTGCTGCCTCCACGGTGTTCCTGCAGACATTTGATACCTTCCTGCTCTATCAACTTCAGGAAATTATACTCTTCTTCTCTCCCTTTTCCTTGGCAAGTTCACCTGCCAGGCGCTTCAGTTCAACGGCACGTGGGTCACTCAAAGTATAGACCGCATGACCGATACCATAAATGAGACCTGTCTTGTCATAAGCCTCCTTGTTGAGCATTCGCTTAAGGTAAGTATCAAGTTCAGTTACATTACCCCAATCCTTGATAGCTTCTTTCAAGTGGTGGAACATATTGATAACCTTGATATTGGCACCACCATGCAAAGGGCCCTTTAAACTACCGATACCAGCAGCAATAGAACTGTAAGTATCTGTACGGGTAGAAGATGTTACACGTACTGTAAAGGTTGAGTTGTTACCACCACCATGTTCTGCCTGGATAATCAGGAGAAGGTCGAGCATACGGGCATCCAGTTCGGAATAGTTTTCATGCTTCATCATATAAAGAAAGTTCTCTGCAATAGAGAGATTCTCACGAGGATGACGAATATGTAGACTTCTACCTGAACAGAGTGACGGTAGATATTGTATGCATAAGCAATGATGGTTGGGAACTTGGCAATCAACTCAATGCTCTGACGCATCAGATTGTCACGGCTGATGTCATCCGGATTCGGATCGAAGGTGTACATTTCGAGCACACAACGGGCCAGGATGTTCATGATGTTGCTGCCTTCCAGCTCGATGATATGGGTGATCGTACGATGATCAAGCGGCATATTATCGTTCAGAAGTTCCTTGAAAGCATCCAATTCCTCCTTATCAGGCAACTGGCCCGAGAGCAGCAGGAAGGCTACTTCCTCGAATCCGAAGCGCTTCTCCTTCAAGAGAGGAGTTACCAGGTCATCAAGTTCATAACCACGATAATAAAGTTTACCTTCTGTAGGAGTCAACTTACCTTCTGCATCGCGCTCATAACCCACTACATTACCGATATTGGTCAGTCCGACCAACACACCAGAGCCATCCTCATTACGAAGTCCACGCTTCACATTGAACTTCTTGAATGCATCCTTATCAATCTTGCATGAGTTTTTTACCTCATCGCTTAATTTATATATTAAATATTCTTTATTCATAACCGTTACTTTTTTAGCTGCATGGCTACAACTATTATTTCTTTGCAGCAAAGTTCAATGCAGAACCAGCCTTAAACCATGCAATCTGTGTATCATTATAAGTATGCTCAACCTCGAAACTATCCTCAGAACCATCCTTGTGCTTCAGGGTGACGGTGAGTTTAGAACCTGGAGCAAACTCCTTCAAACCTGTCAAAGAGATGCGGTCGTCCTCCTGCACCTTATTATAATCATCCTTGTTGCAGAATGTGAGGGCAAGCATACCCTGTTTCTTCAGGTTGGTTTCGTGGATGCGGGCGAAACTCTTGGCGAGAATCACCTTCACGTTGAGGAAACGAGGCTCCATAGCTGCATGCTCACGGGAAGAACCTTCACCATAGTTATCCTCTGCCACCACGATGCTGCTGATGCCTTTTGCCTTGTAAGCCTTGGCAGCGGTAGAAACCTCGACATAAGCACCATCCAACTGATTCTTGACCTTGTTGCTCTCACCATTAAAGGCATTTACGGCACCCATCAGGAGGTTGTCGGAGATGTTCTGCAGATGTCCACGGAACTTCAGCCATGGACCCGCCATAGAGATGTGGTCGGTGGTACATTTGCCCTCGGTTTTGATAAGAAGCGGCATATCTGTCAGGTCTTTTCCATCCCATGGAGCAAACGGAGCAAGTTTCTGGAGTCGGTTGCTGTCAGGCGCAATGACTACCTCTACATTGGCATTTTCTTCGCTTGGGGCAATGAATCCCTTATCCTCTACGGCAAAACCCTTAGGTGGGAAGGTGAAACCTGTAGGCGCATCGAGCAGCACGCTGTTGCCATCCTTATCCAGCAAGGTATCGGTAGCCGGATTGAAGTCAAGACGGCCCGCAATGGTGAGAGCCACAGTGAGCTCTGGACTGCCGATGAAGGCAAACGTATTAGGGTTACCATCAGCACGGCGGCGGAAGTTTCGGTTGAAAGAGGTAACGATGGCATTCTTGCGCGTATTATCGTCGGTATGACGCTTCCACTGTCCGATGCAAGGACCGCAAGCATTGGTCATGATGAGGGCGCCAATCTTCTTGAAATCATCGAGGATACCATCACGCTCGGCTGTATAGCGAATCTGCTCTGAACCCGGGTTGATGATAAGCTGTCCCTTCACCTCAATACCTTTCTCATAAGCCTGACGGGCAATGCTGGCAGCACGGGCCAAGTCCTGATAAGAAGAGTTGGTACAGCTACCTACCAATCCTACTTCTACTACCATCGGATAATCGTTGGCAGGACCTTTTGCCTTCATATGAGAGATTGGTGTGGCTGCATCTGGAGTGAACGGACCGTTAAGATGAGGTTCAACCTTAGAAAGGTCGATTTCAACAATCTGGTCGTAGAAAGCAGACGGATTTGCCAACACCTCATCATCAGCACGGAGTTCGGCTGCATTCATCTGTGCGAGAGATGCAATTTCTTCACGGCCTGTCTTGCGAAGATACTCGCTGGCATTCTGGTCGAATGGGAAGATAGAGCATGTGGCACCCAATTCGGCTCCCATGTTACAGATGGTAGCCTTGCCGGTGGTAGAGATGCTGTCCAATCCCTCGCCGAAGTATTCGAGGATGGCATTGGTTCCGCCCTTTACGGTAAGGATGCGAGGATTTCGAGAATCACATCCTTAGGAGTGGCCCAGCCAGAGAGTTTACCTGTGAGATGCACACCAATGAGACGTGGCATCTTGAGTTCCCAAGGCTGACCGGTCAACACATCTACGGCATCAGCACCACCTACACCTACGGCCACCATGCCGAGACCGCCGGCATTAGGAGTATGAGAATCGGTACCCACCATCATACCTCCAGGGAATGCATAGTTTTCGAGCACTACCTGATGGATGATTCCGGCACCTGGTCCCCAGAAACCGATATGGTATTTCTGAGAAACAGACTTTCAGGAAGTCATATACCTCTTTATTTAGTCTTGCAAGCCTCAGGAAGGTCTTGCGTAGCGCCCACATCGGCACGAATCAAGTGATCACAATGTACGGAAGCAGGTACGGCCACCTTGTCCTTACCCGCATTCATGAACTGCAAGAGTGCCATTTGCGCAGTCGCATCCTGCATCGCCACGCGATTAGGTCGGAAATCAACATATTCCACACCTCTTTTATATGGTCGCAACTGTGTTGGGTCGAAAAGATGTGCAAAGAGCACCTTCTCGGCATAAGTAAGAGGTCGTTTCACCGTAGCCTTAGCCTGGGCTACACTTTCCGAATACGAAGCGTAAAAGCTTCTCAGCATTTCAATGTCCAATATCATCTTGTTCACAATTTTAATTAATTATACACTTTTTCGAGCAATTCTGTTTGCAAAAATACAACTTTTTCTACAAATAGTAGCATGTTTTATCGAAAATTTATCATTTTGATATGTTTTTTCTATTTTTTGATAATTTTGTTGCATATTTATACGTTAATCACTCTCTTTTTCCGGAAAAACAGGATTATGATATGAAAAGACAAGAATGGCTACGGAAAGGCAGGAAAACAGAGAAAAAAGAAAGGAAAGTGAAGAAAAGAGAAGTAAAAATGAAAGAAAAAGCAAAAATTTTTGGTGCTCTCCGCATTATTTATTATTTTTGCAGATGTTATGAGAATAGACATTATTACAGTATTACCAGAGATGCTGGAGGGATTCTTCAATGAGTCCATTCTGGCACGTGCGCAGAAGAAGGGTCTAGCGGAGATTCATCTGCACAACCTGCGTGACTACACATTAGATAAATGGAAGCGTGTGGACGACTATCCATACGGCGGAAGTGCCGGCATGGTGATGCAATGTGAACCAATAGACCGCTGCATTGCTGCACTGAAGGCAGAGCGCGAGTATGATGACGTGATTTATGTTTCGCCAGATGGTGAAACTTCAACCAGAAGATAGCCAACGAAATGTCGATGCAGGGTAATCTCATCATCCTCTGCGGTCACTACAAGGGTATTGACCAGCGTGTGCGCGACCATCTCATTACCCGAGAAATCAGTGTAGGTGATTATGTGCTGACGGGTGGCGAACTTGCTGCAGCCATCATCTCAGATGCCGTCATCCGACTGGTTCCGGGCGTTATCAGCGACGAACAGAGCGCACTTTCCGACTGTTTCCAGGACGACATTCTTGCCGCCCCTATCTACACCCGTCCTGCCGACTACAAGGGATGGAAGGTTCCGGAGATTCTGCTCAGTGGCAACGAAGCCAAGATTCGCCAGTGGGAATTCGACCAGGCCATGGAAAGAACCAAGCGCCTGCGCCCTGACCTGCTGAAATAAGAAGAAATCATTGCTGATTACTATCATACCCAGAACGGTGATTTTTAGGCACGGTGTAATCCGTTCCTATCACGTTCTACTCATTCTCAAACCATATACTAAAACTCTACACCTTATTTATCAACTACACCTTATTAATATTATTCTTTATTAATATTATTCTTTTTCTACGCATTTTTTGCAGAAAGCCTCACCCAGCATGAAACCTTCTTCGTAGAGGCGTTCCAGTTTATCGGTATCCTTCTCTATTCTGCCAACTTCCAACGGACGGATTGGACGGATACAAGTAATCTTACCCGCAGCCTCCAGATCATCTACAAGCTGGATCTGTTCGTTATAAGCGCGATGACGGTGACTCAGAGCCACACGCAGGCGAGGATAGTTCTTATATAAATAAGGTATCTTACGGTCTTTGCCCATATCACGCCATCCTTTGTTGCGAGTCAGGACAACCACATTGTGTTGCCACCCCATGTCAATGGCGTGCTGTACCGGAATACTGTCCGCAATACCACCATCCAACATCGGAATGCCATCCACTTCCACAATCTTGCTCACAAATGGCAAACTGCTGGAAGCACGCACAACATCCAGTGCACGCTGCCTGTCTTGATTCTCGGAAAGATACATAGCCTTGCCCGTAAGACAATTGGTAGTAACCATCTCGAAACCATCGGCATACTTAAAATAGGTATCAAAATCGAAAGGCAAGAGCTGGTTCGGAAACTTATCGTAGAGTAATTTGCGGTCGAAGATACACCCCTGAGTCACCAGATGGCGAATACCGATATACTGGTATCGGGCCAGATAATCGATGTTAGAGATACGGGCACGCCGAGGTTGGCGGCTCATATAAGACATGCCATTACATGCCCCAGCCGATACAGCCACCGTATAAGGGAAATGAACATCATGCTTCATGAAGGCATCCAGTACCCCACTGGTGAAGACCCCTCGCATGCCTCCTCCCTCAAGAACCAAACCTGTTGTTTTCAAATTCAATTTCATAACACACTCTCTGCTTTTAAAATTCTGAAAATAATTATATTTTGCTCGCAGCATAGACAATTTTCTTACATTTTGTCTAGCAAAAAGCCGTTTTTATATTAATTATTTATAAATTTACACGTTTATTCAATTTTGCTTGCAAAGATACGTATTTTTTGGGAAATAATTGCTAACTTTGCAAGCAAAATAATGTAAAATACTAAAAATATGTTCAGCAAAGAGACTTACATCAGCCGCAGACAGGAGCTGAAGAAGCTTGTGAAAAGCGGCGTAATTATACTTTTCGGAAACAACAATTCACCATGTAATTTCCCTAATAACGGATATTACCCTTTCCGTCAGGACTCGACATTCCTCTATTATTTCGGATTGCAGCGCGACGGTCTGGTAGGTGTGATAGATATAGACAACGATATTGAAACCCTGATTGGCGATGACATCGACCTCGTAGACATCGTATGGTACGGAAGCGTTGACAGTGTTCATGATCTTGCAGCACAGGTAGGCGTTCACAACTCAGCACCTATGAAAACGCTCAAGACTATCTGCAACGACGCCATGTCGAAGAAGCGCAAGATTCATTTCTTGCCACCTTACCGCTACGACATCAAACTGCAGATATTCGACCTTCTGGGCATCCATCCTAACCAGCAGAAAGAAGAGGCCAGCATGGACCTCATCAAGGCTGTTGTGAAGATGCGTTCAACTAAGACCCAGGAAGAAATCGAGGAATTGGAGCGTGCTGCTGTCATCGGATACAAGATGCATACCACAGCGATGAAGCTCGTACGTCCGGGTGTGACAGAAAAATATGTTGCAGGTCAGGTAAGCGGCATTGCCCACTCTTACGGAGCCATGGTCAGTTTCCCAACCATCTTCAGTCAGCACGGTGAAATTCAGCATGGTTATCCATCTATGAACGTACTGGAAGAAGGCAGACTGGCACTCTGTGATGCAGGTGCAGAAACTATGAACAACTACTGTTCTGACAACACCCGCACCATGCCGGTGAGCGGAAAGTTCAGCCAGCGCCAGTTGGAAATCTACTCTATTGTAGAAGAATGCCACGACCATGCACTGGATGTAGCCAAGCCAGGCGTAAAATGGGCTGACGTACACTTCTCTGTTTGCCGCCTGCTCTTCGACCGCATGAAGGAACTCGGACTTGCAAAGGGTGATACAGAAGAGGCTGTAAAGGCTGGAGCACACGCCATGTTCCTGCCTCATGGTTTGGGCCACATGATGGGAATGGATGTTCACGACATGGAGAACCTCGACCAGATTAACGTTGGTTTCGACGAAGAGGTACGCCCTAATCTGGAGCAATTCGGTACCAACTGCCTGCGTATGGGGCGCCGTCTGCAGGAAGGTTTCGTGGTAACCGACGAGCCGGGAGTTTACTTCATCCCTGCCTCATCGACGACTGGAAGGCATCCGGTCATTGTGCAGAATTCCTCAACTTCGACAAGATTGAGACCTATAAAGATTTCGGTGGTATCCGAATTGAGGACGATGTACTCATCACCAAAGATGGTTGCAGATTCCTGGGCAAAGACCGCATACCTTATCATCCAAAAGATGTTGAGGAGTTCATGGCAGCCAACAAGGAATAAAATTCCTGAAAGAGAAATCATTTCAGAAAAAGGAATCAGAGAGAAGATATAACAAAAACATTAATATAAAGAGAAAAGAATTCATGAAGAAAACTATGATTGTTGCAGCCTTGATGCTTTGGTAGCCACAGGAGCAAATGCGAAGAAAGCTGCAGACTCTGCAGAAGTAGCAAAGAACAAACCTGTATTTACTGTAGTAAAGCAGAATCCTATCACTAGCATCAAGGACCAGAACCGCAGTGGTACGTGCTGGGCTTACTCTACCCTCAGCTACTTCGAGAGCGAAATCTTGAAGAAGACAGGCAAGACCTACGACCTCAGCGAAATGTTCGTAGCCAACAAGACTTATATGGACCGCGCCACAGTGGCTGTAAGAATGCACGGCGACGTGAGCTTCTCTGAGGGTGGTAGCGCCTACGATGTACTCTATGCTTTGCAGCACTATGGTATTGTACCTGAGTCTGCCATGCCTGCACCAGGTTCATTGACAGGTGACTCTTTGGCTAACTTCGGTGAGTTCTTCAATGTAATGACTCCATACGTAGAGGCAGTAGCAAAGAGCACAGCTAAGAAGCTTTCTCCAGCCTGGAAGAGCGGTCTTCAGGGCATCATCGACTCTTACATCGGTAAGACTCCTGAGAAGTTTACATACGAGGGCAAGCAGTATACTCCACAGAGCTTCTGCCAGAGCTCGGTTTGAATCTTGATGATTATATAACCATTACCAGCTACACCCACCACCCAATGTGGAGCAAGTTTGCTGTTGAGGTACAGGATAACTGGCGCTGGCCTTTGAGTTACAACGTTCCAATGGAAGACATCTGCAAGATCATCGACAACGCTGTAAACAATGGTTATACAGTAGCATGGGGAGGTGACGTAACAGAAGACGGTTTCACTCGCAAGGGTCTCGGTATCGCTTACGACGTAAAGAAGGTTCGCTCTATGGCTGGTACAGATGCTGACCATTGGTTCAAGCTCTCTAAGGACGAGAAGAAGGAGAAGTTTGATTCTCTCGGCGTAAATGCTCCTGAGATTGTTCCTACCCAAGCTATGCGTCAGGAAGCATTCGACAATTGGGAGACAACTGACGACCACGGTATGCACATCTACGGTATCGCTAAGGATCAGAACGGCAAGGAGTACTACATGGTTAAGAACTCTTGGGGCGAGTATGGTGACTACAAGGGAACCTGGTACATGACCAAGGCTTTCGTAGCTTACAAGACTATGGACTTCATGGTTAACAAGAACGCCCTTCCTAAGGACATCCGCAAGAAGCTCGGAATCTAGGAGAGTTTTAATAGTTAAAAGTTTATAGTTAACAGTCTATAGGTTTTCTATGGACATTCTCCTAAACAAAAATATTCAAGTGGCAGCAAACCGATGAGTTTGCTGCCTTTTTTGTTGCCAAGAAAATCTCTTATTCACTTATTTTGGGTTGCCAACAAGTCTTATTTTTACTTATTTCTAGGTAATTTAATAAAATTCCTCCCTAAACATTTCCTTTTGTCATTTTATTTTCGTAACTTTGGGGGCAGAAATAAAAAATAATTAAAATGCATTTTAAATGGAATTACGAATCACCAACACCTGAACAGCAAAAAGCAGCTGAAGAATTAGGCGCCAAGCTAAATATGAGCAGTTCTTGCCCATTTGCTCATCAAGCGCGAGATTACGACAGAGTCTGCAGCCAAACGGTTCTTCCGTCCACAACTCTCAGATCTCATCAATCCATTTCTGATGAAAGACATGGATATTGCCGTAGACCGCCTGAACGATGCTATGGTAGAAAGGAACGTATCCTTGTTTACGGAGACTATGACGTAGACGGATGCACCGCCGTTGCCTGGTGTACAAATTCTTGCAGCAATTCTATTCAAACATCGACTACTACATTCCCGACCGCTACGACGAAGGTTACGGAGTGAGTAAGAAAGGAATTGATTTTGCTCATCAGACTGGTGTAAAACTGATTATTATTCTAGACTGCGGAATCAAGGCTATTCAGGAGATAGAATATGCCAAGAGTCTGGGAATAGACTTCATCATCTGCGACCATCACGTTCCTGACGATGTGATGCCACCTGCTGTGGCCATACTCAATCCGAAGCGTCCTGACGATCCATTCCCATTCAAGCATCTCTGCGGATGCGGTGTAGGGTTCAAGTTTATGCAGCTTTTGCCAAGAACAACAACATTCCGTTCTCCAGGCTCATTCCTCTGCTCGACTTCTGCGCCGTGAGTATTGCTGCCGACATTGTGCCGGTGGTAGATGAGAACAGAATACTCGCCTTCCATGGTCTTAAGTTGCTGAATACCAACCAAGTATCGGTCTGAAATCCATCATCGACATCTGCGGACTGAACGGACGCGAGCTCTCCATGAGCGATATTGTGTTCAAGATTGGTCCCCGCATCAAGCTTCAGGCAGAATGGAGAACGGCAAGCTGAGCGTAGATCTGCTGGTAGAAAGAGACTATTCCTCAGCCTGCGCATGGCCAGACACATCAATGAGTACAATGAGCAGCGCAAAGACATAGACAAGCAGATGACTGAAGAAGCCAACGGCATCGTATCGCGTCTGGAAAGCATGAAACACAACTCCAGCATCGTGCTCTATGATGAAGGCTGGAAAAAGGGAGTCATTGGCATTGTTGCTTCCCGACTCACCGAAATCTACTTCCGCCCTACCATTGTTCTGACCCGGGATGGTGATATGGCTACAGGTTCAGCACGTAGCGTAACGGGATTTGACATCTACTCAGCCATCAAGAGTTGCCGCGACCTCCTGCTCAATTTCGGTGGTCATACCTATGCTGCCGGACTTACCTTGAAGTGGGATAAGGTTAGAGAGTTCAGAGACAGGTTCCAGCATTATGTAGAAGAGCATATTTCGCCTCAACAGACAGAACCGATGCTCAACATAGATGCTGAAATTGACTTTAAAGACATTACCAAGCATCTGCAGGCCGACCTGAAGCGCTTCTCTCCTTTCGGTCCATGTAACCAGAAACCTATTTTCTGCACCAACCGGGTATATGATTATGGTACCAGCAAGGTGGTGGGCAGAGAACAGGAACACATCAAGTTGGAACTGGTAGACTCAAAATCGAGCACGGTCTTAAACGGCATCGCTTTCGGTCAGAGTGCAGCTGCCCGCTACATCAAGAGTAAGCGAAGTTTCGACATAGCCTTCACCATAGAAGAGAATATTTTTAAGAAAAACCAAGTTCAACTTCAGATAGAAGACATCCGTCCAAACGAAGGATGAGGTACTTAGCCCTATGCATGGATTAGGCACTGATTACTCGGATTACACGGATCTGTAGAGCAAATCCGTCAGGACGCACAAGCATCGAAATCTGCAAGGGCAAAAGTTTCAAAAAATGGCAGATAAATATCAAGAAATACTACGTACATATTGGGGGTATCCTGACTTTCGCGGCATACAACGAGACATCATCGAGAGTATAGCCCGAGGTGAGGATACCCTCGGGCTTATGCCTACAGGTGGCGGTAAATCCATCACCTTCCAGGTTCCAGCCCTTGCCCAAAAGGGCGTCTGCATTGTGGTAACTCCACTCATTGCGCTGATGAAGGATCAGGTACAGCATCTCAAGGCCCGCAACATCCTGGCTGAAGCATCTACACAGGATTGTCGCGCCAAGAGATTCTCCGAATATTGGAAAATTGTATTTTCGGTGAAATCAAGTTTCTGTATGTTTCACCGGAACGTCTTTCTTCAGAATTGTTCCAAACTAAACTGCGCCACATTCCGGTGAGTTTCATCACGGTAGATGAAGCTCACTGCATCAGCCAGTGGGGTTACGATTTCCGCCCGTCTTATCTCGAAATTGCAAAAATAAGAGATATGAAGCCCGGTGTACCAGTCCTTGCTCTTACGGCTACGGCCACTCCCGATGTAGTAGAAGATATCCAGAACCAGCTTCACTTCAAGAAGCAAAACGTATTTAAAATGAGTTTTGCCCGCAAGAATCTTGCCTATGTGGTGCGCACCACAACGACAAGTTGACCGAAATGGTTCATATCCTGCAGTGTACCCAAGGCTCGGCAATCATTTATGCGAGAAGCCGAAAACGAACCAAGGAGATGGCAGAACTTCTGAACAAACAAGGTATTTCTGCTACATTTTACCATGCCGGACTGGATTCCGACGTGAAGGATATCCGACAGAAAAACTGGCAAAATGACGAGATAAGGGTAATGGTAGCAACCAATGCTTTCGGCATGGGAATAGACAAGTCAGATGTGAGAATGGTAATTCATATAGATTGTCCAGACTCACTGGAAGCCTATTTTCAAGAGGCGGGACGAGGCGGAAGAGACGGCGAAAAGGCTTATGCTGTGCTGCTCTACAACCAGAGCGATGAAAACAAACTCATGAAACGCATAGACGAAACCTTCCCAGACAAAGAATTCATCAAAGACGTTTACGAGCATCTTGCTTACTTTTTCCAGGTGGCAGTTGGAAGCGGAATGGGACAGACTTTCATGTTCGAGATAGAGAAGTTCTGCTTCACCTACAAGTACTTCCCTACTCGCGTAGACTCGGCTCTGCGCATTCTGGAGCGCTCAGGCTATATCCACTACGAGGACAATCCTGACGGAAAAGCAAGAATCAGATTTAACATCAGCGAAATGATCTCTATCTGCTAGAGAATGTTTCGGAGAAGGAAGAGTCTGTTATTACGGGGCTTCTGCGTAATTACGGCGGTCTGTTTACCGACTATGTTTACATTGATGAGTCGCTGATAGAGCGTGTAAGCGAACTAAATCGTCAGCAGGTATACATGATTCTGAAAAATCTGAGTGCCCGCCACATCATCGACTTCATTCCCCGCCGCAAGACACCTTATATCAGCTACACGCGTCCTAGGGAAGATGGTTTCAGAGTTATCATCCTGAGGAGGTATGGGAAGTACGCAAGAAACAGTTTACTGCCCACATCAAGAGCATTATCAGTTATGCAAAGAACGACAGCATCTGCCGTTCGCGCCAGCTTCTGAGTTATTTTGGCGAAAAAACGAAAATGAAGGACGACTGCGGGATATGTGATGTCTGCATAGATCACAAAATACCCCAGAAGCAAACTATTATATCAGAAATTCTAGACTTGCTGAAAGACGGAAAGCCACATGACATTACAGAATTAAACCAACTGAAATATGATTCAGAAGATATGGCTGCAGTTCTTGAAGAAATGGTTGCAGAGAATATGTTTTATGTCGAGGGAGACAAAATCGTTCATGACCCATAAATGAAATAGTAGAAAGGTGTATCATAAGTTATACTTTATGAGCCCGCTCCCATATGAAATCACTAAAGCCCTTATAAACAGAAAAAAGGGAACGACACCTCTCGGGCCATTCCCTTTTTCAACATTATGTACGAGAAAAAAATTAGTTATTCTCAGGGCGAAGTTTACGAACTGTAACACCAGCTGCCACATTTCCTTGTTGCGCATAGCCTCGAGTTCAGCGTTCAACTTCTCGCGGTAATCAGCCTGAGAGTTCTTGTCGATAGAAATCTGAGCCTCGTTACCAGTCTTTACAGAGTAGTACAACCACTCCATTACAGGCTTGATAGCCTCACGGAAACGAGGAGCCCAGTCAAGAGCACCACGCTGAGCTGTAGTTGAACAGTTAGCATACATCCAATCCATACCCTTAGCACCGAAGAGAGGGCCAAGGCTCTGTGTGAGCTCCTCAACAGTCTCGTTGAAAGCCTCAGATGGTGAGTGACCATTCTCGCGGAGCACGTCATACTGTGCCTCCAACAATCCCTCAATTGCACCCATCAATGAGCCACGCTCACCTGTGAGGTCAGAAGTAGCCTCACGCTGGAATGTTGTCTTGAACAAATAACCGGCACCGATACCGATACCGAAGGCAATAGTCTTCTCCTCTGCCTTGCCAGATGCATCCTGGTATACAGCGTAAGAGCAGTTCAAACCACGACCCTCACAGAACATAGTGCGGAGAGAAGTACCAGAACCCTTAGGAGCAACCATGATTACATCAATATCCTTTGGTGGAACAACGCCTGTACGGTCGCTCCAATTGATAGCGAAACCATGTGAATAATACAAAGTCTTACCTGGTGTGAGGTATGGTTTAATCTTTGGCCAGCATGCAATCTGACCGGCATCAGAAAGCAACATACAGATGATAGTACCCTTTTCAGCAGCTTCCTCGATAGAGAACAGAGTCTTACCAGGAACCCAACCATCTTTCAGACACTTCTCGTAGGTCTTACCCTGACGCTGTCCGACGATGACGTTGAAACCATTATCGCGAAGGTTACAAGCCTGACCAGGACCCTGGATACCATAACCGATAACTGCGATTGTTTCGTTCTTCAATACTTCACGTGCTTTCTCCAATGAAAATTCATGACTGGTGACAACAGTTTCCATTACGCCACCGAAATTCATTTCTGCCATAATTTTTATTTTTTTTGTGCGGCTTGCCGTTTGTGGAGCCGCGGGTTATACTTGTCCATACGGATGCGAGCTGTATTCTTATCCAAAGAGAGCCTGTTTGATCCGTCCACCCCCTATCCAAGAAGGCGGCTCTGGTTTATTCTTATTTTCTGAGTGCAAAGGTAAGCAAATAAAATGAAACTACCAAATTTTTCTTTCAATTTTTAATAAATTTAGCCTTACTTCTTACAACTTCCACCTCATTTACGTCATTTTTGCCGGTTTTTGTTATCTTTATGCAGTATTCTTGCATTTCTTCTGCCTCACTTGTTTCTTCCAAATAGAAATGAAGTTGGTCTCCCTGGTGACTTTCTGCTACGTAAGCTATCTCAAATCTTTGCAAAAAGTGAGTTTTGTAATAATCCAGATCAAAGAGGTCGAGGATATGTTCGATGTATTTCACCGAGTTGATGTGCCCGTTAACATCTACATCATGATAATAGGTGTCAATGGTTCTCACCAGCTTGGCATCCTTGCCCATTTTCACTCTCGAACTTGCCTGGATAGGACAAGGTTTTTCTGAATCAATATATTCTTTGATGAGCCCGTCGTGAATTTCAAAAATATCAACAGGCTGTCGGGTTTCCGTATCAATCATTGCCCACACGCTCTTGCCGTAGCCGTAAACCTTGGCTTCTTCGGATGATGATGTCTTGCCGCAGATTTTGAAATCTCGGGATGTGAAATATTTCATGGCACTCTCGCACCAGGTTTCTACTACAAAGCGGTCGTAAGACTTCGGCATCTCTGTCATCTCAATGGCCAGTCGGCTGAGAACCCATGTCTTGTGTCGGGGCATGAGGTAGTTCATACCGAACCCGCGGTCGTTGCTGTGAAAATCGGCAGCATTGAGCAGATGATTTCCGAGATGCCCCATAAAGAGGTGGCTGCTGAAATCGCAGTGGAAAGCTCCGATAGGAATTCGTAACGCCCTACCTTATCTAATATTTTCTGTTCCATAATATCTGTCTCGTCCTTTTACTTTGTTGTCTGTCTTGTTGTTTTAAACCGAAAAAGCCCCCTGCTCCGCTAGTTTGAAGCCAGGGGAACAAAGGGCATCAAAATATGAAAGAAATCTAATCTTCTGAATTCTGCTTGAGATAATCAGAGATGGGTTCGTCAAAACTTCTCGTAACAGCGATTCTGCCGCTTCGGGTATACTGAAGCAGGCAGTTGTAGCTGTTGAGCTGCTGGAAGAGGTCGGCGATGTCTTCGGTAAGTCCTGCCAGAAGCACGGTGCTGTAGGTAGGATTCACCTCCATCATGCGGGCATCATGCTTGCGGATGGTGCGCGAAACCTCTGGATTTTCAAGCAATACCGGAGTGGAAATCTTGAAGAGAGCCACTTCATGGATGAAGATCTGGTCGTCGGTGTAGTAATCGCTCTTCACCACGTCAATCTTCTTCTCTATTGCCTTGTTGATTTTCTCAATCTGCTCTTCATCACTCCAAACCGTAATAGTATACTTGTGTATATTCTTGATACTGCTGGCCGAAACATTCAAGCTCTCGATATTTACCTGTCTGCGAGTAAACACGGCAGTAATCTGATTCAGGATACCGGCAATGTTTTCTGAGTAAACAAGCAATGTATATAATTTCTTTTCGTTGTTATTCTCCATTTTTCCAAATTTTAAAATAATCGGTTACTTTTCGGAGTCTTTCCTTTTCGGAGGATGCTCCCTCATGAAGGAATTTACACCTTATTATATATAGCCGAAAGCTTTTAATAATTCAACTCGAGTTGCATCTCATCTACACTCTTGCCCGGCAGCGTCATCGGAACGATGTCTTCATTCTCCTTGATGGCGCACTCCAGCAGGTAAGGACCCTTGGTGCTGATCATCTTCTCCACCTTAGCCTGAGGTCCTTGCGGTCTATTACTACATCGTATGGTATGCCGTAGGCCTTGGCAATCTCTGCATAATGAGGATTCATCATGTGGGTGAAGGAGTGACGGCCACCGAACATCAGGTCTTGCCACTGGCGCACGTTGCCCAGATAGTTGTTGTTCAGCAGAATCATCTTTACCGGTGCCTGTTGCTCCATGATGGTACCCAGTTCCTGGATGTTCATCTGGAAACCGCCGTCGCCGAAGAAACAGCAGATGGTGCGGTCGGGAGCTCCGAAGGTGGCACCGATGGCTGCCGGAAGGCCAAAGCCCATGGTTCCGAAACCACCACTGGTTACGAGGCTCAGCTTCTTGGTAAACTTGAAGTAGCGGCTACTGATCATCTGGTTCTGACCTACGTCGTTTACGAGAACAGCCTCATTATGAGTAGCTTCCGTTACCACGTTGGTCACCTCGCCCATAAGCAGCGGTCCCTCTGTAGGTGGATATCCTTCTCTATTACCTTTTCCTGTTCCTGTTGGCGGTATTCCTCGAAGGAATCTCTCCACTCGCGGTGAACATTCTTGTTCAGCAGACGGGTAATGGCTGGCAGACTCTGTTTGCAGTCGCCCACAACAGCCACATCGGTCTTGATAACCTTGTCAATCTCAGCCTTATCAATGTCCAGGTGAATAATCTTGGCCTGGGGAGCATACTTAGAAGGCACGCCTGTGATACGGTCGCTGAAACGCATACCGATGGCGATGAGCACATCACACTCCTGAGTCTTCATGTTGGTAGCATAAGAACCGTGCATGCCGAGCATACCCATGTTGAGCGGGTGGTTGCTAGGCAGGGCAGAAAGGCCGAGCAGGGTTCTGCCGGCAGGGATATCTGCCTTCTCGAGGAATTCGATGAGTTCATTATGTGCACCGCCAAGCTCTACTCCATGACCCACGAGGGCGAATGGTTTCTTGGCATTGTTGATGAGTTCGGCAGCTTCAGCCACCGCCTTTTCATCTATCGTAGGATAAGGGTTGTAAGATGTAACCTTCTCACATTTCACTGGTTCCCACTCGCATGTAGCCACCTGCGCATTCTTTGTAAAGTCGAGCACCACAGGTCCCGGACGTCCGCTGCGGGCGATGTAGAAAGCACGGCTCACAGCCCATGCCACATCCTCGGCACGGCGTATCTGGTAAGACCACTTGGAGATTGGCTGGGTAACACCCACGAGGTCTACCTCCTGGAAGGCATCGGTACCCAGGCACCTACGCCGACCTGTCCGGCGATGACTACGATTGGTGTAGAATCCATCATGGCATCAGCGATGCCGGTCAATGTATTAGTAGCTCCAGGACCACTAGTGACAAGAGCGACGCCCACTTCGCCGCTGACTCGGGCATAACCCTGTGCAGCGTGAGCAGCAGCCTGCTCGTGACGTACCAAGATGTGGTCAAACATCTTCTTTTCACCTCTCGTGTAACCGTACAGTGCATCAAACACTGGCATGATGCTGCCGCCCGGATATCCGAAGATGTTTTTAACATCCTCGTTTTTCAGGGAGCGCATCAGTGCTTCGGCTCCTGTTATTACTTCTTTTGCCATTTATATGTTATTATTCTGAATAATTCAAAAACTTTTCTTTTCTCAAAGACTCTAAAAACTATCTTTTCAAAGACTCTCGAAGACTAGTCGATGATTCTCACACCGCCCTTATCTGCCGAACTTACGCTCTGGGCATAAGCGCGCAGTGCCTTGCTAACCACGCGGTTGCGCTTCAGCGGCTGCTGTGGGCGTGCTGCGAGTTCCTCGTCAGAGAGCTTCACATTGATGGAGCGGCTAGGGATATCAATGACAATGATGTCGCCATCCTTAATCTTGCCGATGTTACCACCTGCTGCAGCCTCAGGACTGATGTGACCGATGCTCAAGCCTGATGTACCGCCTGAGAAGCGGCCATCGGTGATGAGGCACATTCCTTGCCCAGGTGACGGCTCTTGATGTAAGAGGTTGGGTAGAGCATCTCCTGCATGCCAGGGCCACCCTTCGGACCTCGTGGGTGATGACTACGCAGTCGCCTGAGTTAACCTTGCCGCCAAGGATGCCTTCGCATGCATCTTCCTGAGAATCAAGCATACGCTGGACCCTCAAAATGCCAGAGCACTGGATCTACGCCGGCTGTCTTTACTACGCAACCGTTCTGGCGATGTTGCCGAAGAGCACTGCCAGTCCGCCATCCTTGGTGTAGGCATGCTCGAGGTCGCGGATACAACCCTCGGCGCGGTCGGTGTCAAGACTCTCCCACTGAGCGTCCTGGCTACCCATCTGGGTAGAGAACTTCTGCCCGGTGCAGAGTGGTAGATTCTGTCAGCCTCGGCATCAATCTCTGTGCCGGTAATGTCGTATTTCTTCATCTGCTCATCGAGTGTTTTGCCGTCAACACGCTTTACGGCGCCGTTGATCAGACCGCCCTTGTTCAGCTCGTTCAGGATACCGAGGATACCACCTGCGCGGTTGCACTCCTGTACACTGTATTTCTGGGTGTTAGGGCTCAACTTGCAGAGGCAAGGCACCTTGCGACTCAATTGGTCGATGTCTTCCATCTTGAAGTCTGCGCCAGCTTCCTGAGCTACTGCCAGCAAGTGGAGCACGGTGTTGGTGCTTCCGCCCATGGCGATGTCCAGGGTCATGGCGTTGAGGAATGCGTCGCGGGTAGCTATATTGCGTGGCAATACGCTCTCGTCGCCGTCCTCATAATATGCATAAGCGTTCTTAACTATCTGGCGTGCTGCATCTTTAAAAAGTTGGATGCGGTTTTTGTGGGTAGCAAGAATGGTTCCGTTACCTGGCAAGCTCAGACCGATGGCTCGGTGAGAGAGTTCATTGAGTTGGCGGTAAACATACCTGAGCAGCTACCGCAACCAGGGCAGGCGCACTGCTCAATCTGCGTCATCTCCTCGTCAGAAACGCTTGTATCAGCACCCTTAATCATAGCTGTAATCAAGTCGCGTTCTCACCCTTCCAGCGTCCGGCTTCCATAGGTCCACCTGAGCAGAACACGGTAGGAATGTTCAGTCGCATAGATGCCATGAGCATACCTGGGGTGACCTTGTCGCAGTTTGAGATGCAGATCATGCGTCGGCCTTGTGAGCATTGACCATGTATTCTACAGAGTCGGCAATGATGTCACGGCTTGGGAGGGAATAGAGCATTCCATCGTGTCCCATTGCGATACCGTCGTCAACGGCGATGGTATTGAATTCGGCTGCGTAGCACCCCATAGCTTCGATTTCCTTCTTGACGATCTGACCGATTTCATGAAGATGGGTATGACCTGGCACAAACTGAGTAAAGCTGTTCACGATAGCAATGATTGGTTTACCAAACTGCTCGTGTTTCATACCTGCAGCTACCCAGAGTGCTCGGGCACCTGCCATTCTTCTACCTTCAGTGCAGACGCTACTTCTTAATGGATGTTTCATATCTTTTATTTTCTTTTATTTTCTTGCTTAAAAGGGCTCTTTCGAGCCCCTTTGTTATAATTTGCCTGCAAAGATACAGAGAAATTATGTAATAGCCAACTAATTTCGTATAAAATTTCACAAAACTTCGTTTTTTTTGTTAGAAAAATAAATAAAATGCTTACAATTTATCACGATAGATACTCATTTCTGCTGATTTTGTGCAAAAAAAACAAGAAAGAGCTTATTAACCACACAGAACTCTTATCTTATTAAGATTACCTGACGAAAAAGTATAAAGCGAGGCGGCCAGACATGTAAGAAAGGTAAGAAGAAAAATCCTCCTAAACCGAAGTTTAGGAGGACCTGGTCACAAGACCAAATATCTGAAACTACTTATTTCTTTATTCAGCTGCATTGTTATCATTGAATGTAGCAACACGGTTGAACTCAACCTGCTTGAAGAGCTTGTCAGTAGCGCCCATACCCTTAGCCTGAAGACGATTTGCGCTAATCTTGTAAGTCTTAACGAGAATGTTCTTTACAGCATTGGCACGAGCCTCAGAAAGTTTCTGGTTAAGTTCCTTAGAACCCTCTGGAGATGCATAACCCTTAATTTCAACCTTAGCATCTGGATGATTCTTCATATACTGAGCAATCATCTCGATGTTTGGCATCTGGTTACGCTCTACTTTTGACTTACCTACAGTAAACAATACTGTTGGCTGCAAATTGGTAGCAGTAGCTGGCTTTACATACTTAGGAGCCTTCTGGCACTCATTGAGCGCATTCTGGAGATCCTTGATCTGCTTGTCCTTAGCTGCGAGTTCAGAATCCTTGCTATTCAAGTCGTTGCGGAGGTTGTTGATCTGACCATTCAAACCATCAATCTCGTTCTGGTCGCGTGGAGTTACGATAGTGAAGTTGTGAGAGTTGTTAGAACCCTTGAACTTGTAGTTAACACCCACCTTAACCTGGAAAGCAGACTTGTTAACATCAAACTGGCAACCATTGCAAGCACTCTTGTTGTCGTGAAGGAACCAATTCATAGATGGCTCTACATATACCTGCCAAGCCTTGTTTGCGCCAAGGTTGAATGCGAAGTCAACACCTGCGTTAGCTGTGAGGGCATTGAGGTTGCCATTATGAAGGTTGAAAGAGTGGTAAGCGCCGATGCCTGCCAATGGGATGATTTCGAATTTACGTGGCTCACCCTTGTAACCCAAGAAGAGGTTTGTTGCATTGATAGTACCGATGAACTTACCGCTTGCACCACGAACCAAAGTCTTATGTGTATAAGGCAGGTTGCGGTTACGAGCATAGAGGTCAGCCTCTACAGCAGCACCCCAAACTGGAGTAAACCACTTTCCGAGACGTACACCTACTGAAGGATTTACGTTCTTGAACCATGCATTGTGAGTAGTCTTTGTAGCAGCTCCAACGTTTACACCAAGATACCAATTGTCAAAGAACTTGCTCTCCTGTGTAGTCTGAGCAGATGCAGATACTGCCATTACGGCAGCAGCAAACATTAATACTAACTTTTTCATTTTCTCTCTAAAATTTGATTTTATATAAATTACTTAAAACTTCTTTTCAGGATGCAAAATAATAAAAAAAATTATTAACTACCAAATTTTTGGCCATATTTTATGCTGTAAAACATAAAAAATGGAGAAAAAGAACATTTTTATATCCTATTTCTCCATTCTATTTTACTCAAAATGAATAATCTGAACCATTATTGGTTCTATCCGTTTCTATAAAAAACATCTTCTGAAGAAAGCTAAAGTTCGAAAACCTGAGCGCTTCTGCCTGCGATGGTTACCTGCTTGTTGCCCAAGCCAGAAACCGAGAGTTTCAGCGTGCGAGGCAAGGCATTCACCACTTTAAGCCAGGTTTTGCCCGATTTAGAATCCTTCACCACACTGGTGCCCACATATTTCTTCAGCGCATCCGGCAGACTGAGCACGGATGAGATGTAGAGGTCACCGGCATGCTGACCGAACATCTTCTGCATCTTGTAGCTCTCGCTCGCGCGTACATTATTATTATCAAAGTAAATCATGTCCGGCTGCCAGTTGCTGTATCCGTCCTTACACAAGAGAGGAGCATAGGAGGTCATTTCTACCACATCGCCGTTGCGCTCCACATTGCAGAGGTGGATGCCCTCAGCCAGCGCATTGTCTACCGCATTGGCACCGCGAGATGCATATTCGCCCAGATAAACCTTAGGAGCCTTGCGGTCGTAATGGTCGTAATAATCCTGATGGTTCAGGAACCAGCCCGGCTGCTCATAATAATGCTCGTCTACGGCATCAATCCAGCGCTTGTTTTCGCGGGCAATCTTCCAACCCTCAATATAATCGGAAGACGGGAAGTGGAACGGACCTACGGTACCCACCACCTCTATCTGAGGATACTTCTGCTTCACTGCCTTGCAGATCATCAGGTAGCGCTGCTCGAAATCGGTAGAGATGAGGTCTTCGTTGCCGATGCCTATCATCTTGAGGTTGAACGGAGCCGGATGACCCGCATCGGCTCTCATCTTAGCCCACTTAGAGGTGGCTGGGTCGCCATTCGCCCATTCTACCAGGTCTAGCACGTCCTGGATATACTGCGGCATCTCGCTCATCGGGATTCCGCCCTGCTGACCAGCCACTCCGCGCTCATCTGCCACAGAGTTCTGACAAGGAACACCTGCCGCCAATACAGGCAGCGGCTCGGCTCCCATATCCTCGCACCACTGGAAATACTCATAGAAACCCAGCTGGCGGGTCTGATGGTATCCCCAGATGTTGTAGGCTGGCTTGCGATTTTTCTGCGGACCCACGCTCTCCTTCCAGTGGTAAATGTTCTTGAGCCCCTGACCGTGGAGCATGCAGCCGCCCGGGAAGCGCACGAAGCGAGGCTTCAGGTCGGCAATGGCCTCGGCAAGGTCTTTACGCAGTCCATGCCCCTTGTAAGTATCTTGCGGTTTGAGACTTACCAATCTACCGCCACCTTCTCGCTCGCCCTTAGGCAGGATGGCTAACCGGATGTTCTTGCCCAGTTTGCCCTCCTTGGTGGTGGCTTCGCTGGCGAGTTCGCCTCATATTTATCGGTCACAATGAGCTGCGCCTTATATTCCTTCCAGTCTGCGCCCTGCACCTTGATCTTGGTCTGGCATACCGGCAATCCCTCCTGGTTTACGAGCGCCAGGGTGAGGTCTTTCTTCTTGGCATCGATGCAGCGGGCGTGCAGGCTCACCTCGTAGATGGCCGGCTGATGCTTACCCTCCTTGCCCTCAACGGCAGCTCCGCGACGTATGGCGATGCCGTCCCAACCTATATTATAAATAGGTGTAGCGCCCAGAACGGCGTAATGGGCATTGTTCTGGCTCACCCCGTTTTCGGTGTCGATGCCCTCTTTCTCTACCCCCACCCATGCCGTGGTGGCATTCCACTGGTGGCGTTGGTCTTCCTTGTTATACTCAAAGTCGCCGTTCTGCAACATTTCTGCAGAGAGTCCTCCGTCGGCAGCGCGGCTGATGTCTTCGAAGAAGATACCTATCAGCTTGTTGGAGATGCGGTGGGATTTCTGTGGATTGATGCTGAGGTTGGCAGGGATTTCCGAATCTTTCGGCAGGTCGATGTGGTTGTCCTTGGCATAAGCTGCGAGGTCGGCATCGGTCTTCGGCATCGGCTGGGCGTTGAGTTTTGCCTCTTCAGAGAGGGCGTGGAACCAGGAACGGATGTAGTTGAGATGCACGGCCGGCACCTCGAAATCGCAGCCATGGAAGAGTTTTCCGCCTATGGTTGCGGTGTCGCGCTGCCAGAGTATCTCATCAGCTGAAGCCTCCAGCGTATCTTCCTTAAAGGTACGGAAATCGTTGCTTGCCTGTACGTATCGCTTGCCCTTAGATGTCTTGAGATAGATGTCGAAGTTGCCGTCATCCATCTGATAGGCAGCCACATCCTTCACGCCCTTTTCGCGGATGATGGGATAATCCTGCGGGCGCCAGGTGATGAGATCTTCTGAATAGGCTACGGCAAACTGCGGTGCATGCTGGTTCACGCTCCAGAGTGCGCGCCATGTGCCGTCGTTGGCTTTTACCACGAAGGGGTTATACATCTTCTTTTCAGCTCCCCACGGACCGTAGTCGCTGGCGCAGAGCTGTCCTACATCCACCCAACGCTCTTCGTCGGTGAAATAAGCCAGATGCAAGCCTGATTGGGTGCTGGCGAATAGATGAATATCTGGCAGATGGAATCCTTGCCTGTATGGTGTATGCAGGGGCATCCTTGTCTATTTGCTTCTGCATCTGCTGCCTGCTGACAGCCTGACTGGCACTGGCAGCTGCCACGAGCAGCGCTGATGTAAATACGTACTTAAGTTTTATCATGTTTCTATATTTTTAGATTAATATTGTTTGTTCATTTTACACTCTTTCTCTCGGCTGGATAAAAAGGCAGAGTGCATCACTGCACCCTGCCCCACAAATTAGAGAGTTATAAAAAATCAAGTATGCAGTGACTTAAGCACTGCTTCTTTCTGAAATAATTATCTTCTTTCTAGCTGTAATATTCCTTCTTGCCGGCAGCCAGCGTATTCTTCATCAGCGAACAGATGGTCATCGGACCAACACCTCCCGGAACAGGAGTGATGAAGGAGCACTTCTCTGCCACCTCGTCGAATTTCACATCACCGTTCAGGCGGAAACCGCTTTTCTTCGTAGCATCAGGCACGCGGGTGTACCCACATCAATGACTACGGCTCCCGGCTTCACCATATCGGCTGTCACGAAATCAGGACGGCCTATGGCTGCAATGATGATATCTGCCTCCTGACACTCTTTCTTCAAATTCTTGGAATGGGAGTGGCATACGGTGACGGTAGCATCGCCATACTGCTTCTGCATCATCAGCTGAGCCATTGGCTTGCCTACGATGTTGCTTCTGCCCAGAATGACGCATTTCTTGCCACTGGTCTCAATATTGTAATGCTGCAGCAGGGTGAGGATACCGAGTGGAGTAGCAGAGATGAAACAAGGCATGCCGAGCGACATTCTGCCCACGTTTACCGGGTGGAATCCGTCTACATCCTTGCGGTAATCTATGGCCATAGTCACCTTCTGCTCATCGATGTGCTTAGGCAGAGGAAGCTGAACGATGAATCCGTCAACATCATCATCCTGGTTCAGCTTGTCTACACACCGCAGGAGCTCTTCTTCGGTAACATCCTCCTCATAACGGATGAGGGTCGACTTGAATCCACACTTCTCGCAGGCCAGCACCTTGTTCTTCACATAGGTTTCACTGCCTCCGTCGTGCCCTACGAGCACGGCTACCAGGTGTGGCTGCTTGCCACCGGCGGCAACAATCTGTGCCACCTCCTGGGCTATCTGTTCCTTGATGGCGGCTGCCGTCGCCTTTCCGTCGATTAACGTCATTCTTTCTTTAGTTTATAATTTATAATTTATAGTTTATAGGGCATTCTTGCCTATCGCAAGTTTGCTATATGGCAAAGCCGCTATAAACTATTAACTGTCAACTGATTTACATTCCCGGCATCTTAGGCATGCCTGGCATACCCTTCATGCGGCTCATCATCTGCGCCATTTTGTTGCCGGTCATCATCTGCATCATCTTGCGGGTCTGGTCAAACTGCTTGATGAGTTTGTTCACCTCCTGGATATTGGTGCCCGAACCTTAGCGATGCGCTGGCGGCGTGACGTGTTAAGGATGGCCGGGTTGGTGCGCTCCTTAGGAGTCATACTCTGGATAATGGCCTCTACGCCCTTGAATGCATCCTCTGGGATATCTACGTCGCGGATAGCCTTGCCAACACCCGGAATCATCGCTGCCAGATCCTTGATGTTACCCATCTTCTTGATCTGCTGGATCTGGTTGTAGAAATCGTTGAAGTCAAACTGGTTCTTTCTGATCTTCTTCTCCAGTTTCTTGGCCTCTTCCAGGTCGAACTGCTCCTGTGCGCGCTCTACGAGGGATACCACGTCACCCATGCCGAGGATTCGGTCTGCCATACGAGCTGGGTGGAACACGTCAATGGCGTCCATCTTCTCGCCGGTACCTATAAACTTGATTGGCTTGGTTACCACGGTACGGATACTGAGGGCAGCACCACCGCGGGTATCACCATCGAGCTTGGTGAGAACAACGCCGTTGAAGTCGAGGCGGTCGTTGAATTCCTTAGCTGTGTTTACGGCATCCTGACCGGTCATGGAGTCAACCACGAAGAGGGTTTCGTCTGGACGGAGATGATTCTTGAGATTGCTGATCTCGTTCATCATCTGCTCATCAATGGCAAGACGTCCGGCTGTATCGACGATTACCACATCGTTGCCGTTGGTCTTAGCCTGCTGGATAGCATGGTCGGCGATACTGAGCACATCCTTGTTCTCTGGCTCGCTGTATACCGGAACACCCACCTGCTCACCCACTACATGGAGCTGCTGGATAGCTGCCGGACGGTAAACGTCGCAGGCCACGAGCAATGGCTTCTTGCCTTTCTTGGTCTTGAGCATATTGGCAAGCTTTCCGCTGAAGGTAGTCTTACCCGAACCCTGCAGACCGCTCATGAGGATGACGGCCGGATGACTTTCGAGCTTCAATGGGGCTTCTTCGCCGCCCATGAGTTCTTCCAGTTCATCGTGCACCAACTTGATCATCAACTGTCCCGGCTTTACGGCAGTAAGTACATTCATGCCGAGTGCTTTCTCCTTCACCTTGTTGGTGAATTCCTTAGCCACTTTATAGTTTACATCGGCGTCGAGGAGTGCACGGCGCACATCCTTCATGGTTTCCGCCACGTTGATTTCTGTAATTTTTCCCTCGCCCTTCAAGATTTTGAACGAGCGTTCCAGTCTATCACTTAAATTTTCAAACATTTTTCTTTCTTTATATTTTTGGCTACAAAGATACCCTTAATTCCGCAACACTTTGATTTAACTTTATTTATAAGTTCCTGAGCAACAAAAAGTTGCTCAGGATTTGCATGTCAGAAATTTCACTTATCTTAGTGTTGCAAATAAAAACAAATAAAACTCTGAATGACATGGCAAAGGTACAAATAAAATCTGAGAAACTCACTCCTTTGGGGGAATTTTTTCGATTAGGAGCAATTGATT
>ENA-OQER01000119-OQER01000119.1-human-gut-metagenome-genome-assembly--contig:-NODE-119-length-42374-cov-6.878477_pt1 | contig 42374 bp, 55 predicted proteins | sample MGYA00242797_ERZ504639 | MGnify/ENA primary metagenome ERZ504639 (study PRJEB26092, sample SAMD00036306) | human gut metagenome | host: Homo sapiens | study: EMG produced TPA metagenomics assembly of... | reverse complement strand
GCCCGTATGGGCGTCACTGGCGAACGTTCCACCATCGATGCTTCTCCGGAAGAGTTGGTGGCACGCACGCGCAATGCCGGCGCGAAGAACGTCTGCGTTGGCATCGGCGTTTCCACCGCCGAACAAGGCGCGCGAGTCGGCTCATACGCTGATGGCGTCATCGTCGGATCCGCATTGGTGCACACCATGCTTGACGAATCCGGGAAAAACGCAGTCGATGAGCCACGGGTCTCAAGTCGTTGGCCGCCAAAGCCGAAGAGCTTGCGGACGGCGTCCATAACGCGCGTGTCGCAAAGTAAACCATTCTGACGATTTCGGTGGTCCACGCACCATATCGGATGCGTGGACTACCATCAGGAAACCATGACACTTGCATACATTCCATCGCCAACGATTTCGCAGTTTTCCATCGGTCCAGTAACGATTCATATCTATGCGTTGTGCATTTTGATGGGAATCGTCCTTGCAGTATGGATAACCACCACACGTTGGAAAAGTTGGGTGGCAATTTCGACCAAGTGCTTGATATCACTCTGGTCAGCGTGCCTGCGGGCATTATCGGCGCACGACTTTATCACATCATCACCACGCCTGAACGTTTCTTCGGACCGGATGGCGACTGGGCGGAAATGTTCCGCATTTGGAATGGCGGACTTGGCATCTGGGGCGGCGTGCTGTTCGGAGCGCTGGCCGCATGGGCATGGTGCGTCATAAGCACTATCCAATGGCCTTGCTGGCTGACGCCATCGCTCCGGGCCTGTTGGTAGCGCAGGCTGTTGGGCGTTTGGGCAACTGGTTCAACCAGGAACTGTATGGCGCTCCGACAACGCTTCCATGGGGTTTGAAACTCAACATGGAAGGCACTGCATCGGGCATAGCGAACAGTGCTATGACGGAGCCACATGCCCGAGTGGCACGCTGTTCCATCCGACGTTCTTGTACGAGATGATCTGGAACCTCATCGGCGCCGCGATTATCGTATACATCGGTTCCAAAGCCATGAAGAAACTCAAGGCAGGTTCCTGTTTGCCTGTGTACATCATGTGGTACACCCTGGGACGCACTTGGATTGAATCCCTGCGTATCGATTATGCGCACGAATTCTTGGGCGTGCGCATCAATGTGTGGGTCTCCATGGCGGTGTTCGTGCTCGGCGCGGTGTCATTCATCGTCGTGCAGCAAATGGGCAAAGACACTGACCTGTTGGCGGAGAAGCTTCGTACCGTCACCGAAATCGAGCAGCGTCTTGAAAACGGTGAATCGGAGGATTCTTCGGATTCCGTGGTGTCTTTCCCCGAGCAAACGGTTGATGAAATCAAAACCAACGATGCCGAAACTGTCTCGAATACCGACAAGCAGCCCGGCATCAAATAACAGCAAGTCGATTACCTTTCATAGAATAAGAGCCATGACTATTCAAATCGCACCAAGCATCCTGTCCGCTGATTTCTGCAACCTTGAGCGCGACCTCAAGGCCATCTCCAATGCAGATCTCGTTCACGTCGACGTGATGGATCATCATTTCGTTCCGAATCTGACCTTGGGCGAGCCGATTGTGGCTCGTATCTGCGAAGTCACCGATCTTCCGGTCGACGTGCATCTGATGATCGAGGACCCGGATCGTTGGGCACCCGAATATGCCAAGTTGGGCGCTGCATCCGTAAGCTTCCACATGGGGGCAACCCACGCTCCGGTGCGTCTGGCGCGCCAGCTGCGCGAGATGGGTTGCAAGGCTTGCTTCGCGGTGCGTCCGGCCGAACCTGTCGAGCCGATTTTCGATATTCTCGACGAATTCGACATGATTCTTATCATGACCGTCGAGCCCGGCTTCGGTGGCCAGAAGTTCCTTGACAACCAGATGGCAAGGTACGTCGTCTGCGTGACGAGATTACCCGTCGCGGCCTCGCCACCAAGATTCAGGTCGATGGCGGTGTCAGCCCGAAGACCGCGCACATTGTAGCCGAGGCCGGTGCCGACGTACTGGTCGCAGGTTCCGCCGTGTATGGTGCCGAGGATCCTGCGGAAGCCATTGATTCCATCCGTGAGAAGCTGAAGCCGCATTCAAGGCCTGAACCTACCAATATTTCGAGGATAGATACGAATAATGAAGACTTTTGAATCCCTCTTTGCTGAATTGAGCGAGAAGGCCGCAGCCAAGCAGGCTGGCTCGTTGACTGTCGACGAACTGGGCAAGGGCACGCATTTCATCGGCAAGAAGATTGTCGAAGAGGCGGGCGAAACCTGGATCGCAGCTGAGTACGAAGGCGCCGATCGTACTGCGGAAGAGATGAGCCAGCTCATCTACCATCTGCAGGTCATGATGATCGACCGAGGCATCACACTCGAAGACATCTACAAGAATCTGTGAGTTTTTGGCCGTGCCATAGGAGGCGTGGCCTTTTTGGGAGGGAAAATGCTGAGAATCGCCGTGCCCAACAAGGGCATGCTGTCCGAACCTGCATGGAACATGCTGGCCGAGGCCGCTATCGCCTGAGGAGCAATCCGCGTCAGCTGGTTGTGGAGGATCCCGACAATGACGTGGAGCTGTTCTACCTGCGTCCGCTCGATATCGCTGTCTACGTTGGCCGAGGCACCATCGACGTCGGCATTACCGGTCATGATCTGCTGCTCAACTCCGGTACGGATGCCAAGGAGCATATGGAGCTTGGCTTTGGCGCTTCAACGTTCCGTTTTGCAGCCCCAATGATTCTCCGATTAGCAAGCTCGAAGATATCGAAGGCAAGCGCGTCGCCACCAGTTTCGACAAGCTTGTGCATGATTATCTGGCTGAGCATGGCATCAACGCTGAAACCGTACACCTTGATGGTGCCGTCGAATCGTCAGTGCAACTCGGTGTGGCTGATTTGATCGCCGACGTGGTATCCACGGGCACCACGCTCCGTAACGCCGGCCTGCGTATTTTCGCGGAACCGCTGTTGCATTCTGAAGCTGTGCTCATTCGTTCCCCGCGTCTTGCTGAAGATGATGATCGTTTGACGATTCTTAGCCGTCGTCTGCAGGGCGTGCTCACTGCTCAGCGTTACGTGCTCATGGATTACGATATTCCAGTCGAGAAGGTTTCCGCGGCTGTGGACATCACGCCTGGATTCGAAAGCCCGACGGTTTCCCCGCTTCATGACAAGCAGTGGGCGGCCGTGCGTGTCGTTGTGCCGAAGGCCAAGGTCAACCAACTCATGGACCAGTTGTATGAAGTTGGTGCTCGTGGCATAATCGTCACCGCTTTGCAGGCCTCGAGAATGTAATATTGCTCGAAGTATGAGCAAACTGATTATCAAAAACAGTACAGTCGGAACGCGGGATATCTATTTCACGGTTCCGAACCTTATCAGCCTGTTGCGAATCATTTCGATTCCCTTCATCTCGGTATTGGTCTCTCGCCATGAGATGGTGCTTGCATTGATTGTGCTTGCGCTGTCGGCGGTGTCCGATGGCTTGGATGGTCTGATTGCACGCTCGTTCAATCAGGTGAGCAAAATCGGGCAGATCCTCGATCCTATTGCAGACAGATTATTGATTTTCTGCAGTATTCTCGCGCTTGGAGTCGCTGACATCATTCCATGGTGGATGCTGATCGTCGTCGGATTGCGAGATTTGATCATGGCGATTCTTGTACTGGTTTTGGCGCAGCGTGATTACGGTCCGCTGCCGGTGCATTTCGTTGGAAAAGCAGGCACCGCCATGCTGATGATTGCCATTGTCGCCTTGATTTTCGCAGATATCTGGTCTAATTCGGCTACGGATACTTTGCATTTGTGTGGTCTCGCCACCGGCATATGGGGTGTGGGATTGTACTGGCTTGCCGGCTATATTTACATACGTCAGGGAATCCAGCTTCTGAAGAACGATAAGGATTGACTCACATGATGCATGATGCTCCGGAACGTGCGTCGTTCCCGGTGTCTCCGGAGAATACGCCTACGAAGCGGCGCGCCGTTTTCTCGGCGTCCTTCGCCGGGCTGACTTCGCATCATGTGCACCTGATATCGTGACATCCACTTCGCGCAGAAGGCGGAATCTGGATGATGACTCATTGCGGCTTATTGACGATTTGACCAATCGTCCGATGGACGTGATGTACACGGACTCGAGGTTGGCCACCAAAACTCCGTCATTGTTTTCGGTCTGGTTCACCCGGGTTTTGGTATTCCTTATCTGCATTGCCGTAGGCACGGCGGGAAGCGTGTTCGTCCGACAGCTGAGTACCGATCCACGTAAGGAAGTACGCAAGCAACTGTCAAGTCAGTTATCTGATCAAACGAAAAACGTCGAAACCCTCACCAAAGACGTGAACGCGCTGCGAGCCCGGGTTGAGGAGGAATCGAAATCCGTGTCGAACTGGTCTCTGAACCAGACCATACAGGATGACGAAATGGTCAATGGCGTACTTCCTGTGCAAGGCGAAGGCATCACGCTCACCATCGCCAATCCAATATCGGTGAGCGGAGACAACGCGGATTCGTCACTGCCAAGGGAAAACGGCAGCCAAGTCCGTGTGGTCACGGATTCCGATCTGCAGGTGCTTGTCTCGCTGCTTTGGCAGTCCGGTGCGGAGGCGATCGCCATTAACGGGTATCGTCTCGGTGTGCAGACTTCCATACGAACGGCAGGGACGACGATCCTTATCGGCGTCAATTCCGTGCAAAGCCCCTATCGCATCGAGGCGATCGGCAATTCCAGTGCGCTTGCCAATGCGGTGAGCAGGAAAACGCAAAAAACGTTTGTACGATGATTTCAAAGAAGCCGGTATCTATCCGCAGGTGAGCAGAAGCAAATCGATTACGCTGGAAGCGGCGGTGACCGGCGAAGTGACATATGCAAGGAAGGTCAAGTAATGGCAGCGGTCTTGGGACTTATCATAGGCGTGGTCATTGGCGTGTTCGTCCGGCCGGACATTCCCATTGCGCTTCAGCCGTATCTGCCGATTATGGTGCTGGCGGCGCTCGATGCGCTGCTCGGTGCCGCCCGAGCCTATTTTCAGCGTAGCTTTTCCGATAAGGTCTTCGTGATTTCCTTCTTCTCGAATGTTATTACGGCAACATTGTTGGTTTTCCTAGGCAACCAGCTTGGCGTCGGTTCCCAGCTGCAGACTGCGGTCATCGTCGTGCTCGGCATTCGAATCTTCACCAATGTGTCATCCATCCGACGTTTCATCTTCAAGGGATGACGGCGTATGAGCAGACGCAACGATGCCAACAAGGATGTACTCTCCAAGATCCACGAGCAGATCGTCAAAGACCAAAACAACGACAGCACCCAAACCGGATCGTTTCCTGTGGTCAGGCGCAAACCGAAGAGGGTTTCGCTGAATGCGAAGGCCACTCGCGCGCGCCTGTATTCAAGCGTGCTCGTAACCGTGCTTTGCGCGTTGCTGGGCTTCAGCTACGCTATCCAGCTGAACAACACGACCTCCACATATGAGACGATGAGCGAGGACGAGCTGACCAAGCTTATTAGCGAAACGAGTACGCAGGTGCAAAAGCTCGAACAGCGTAAAAGCGAACTATCCAATCAGCTTGACTCTCTGAAGGATACCGCCGACAAGAACGAGAAGGCAGCGGAAATCGCCAGGCAGAACGCTGAATCGAATGGCATTCTTTCCGGGCGTTTACCAGTATCCGGCGAAGGCGTGGTCATCCGTATTTCTAAAGGATCAAAGCGAGATATTGACGCGTCGATTTTATTCACCCTACTTGAGGAACTACGCAATAGCGGCGCGGAAGTCATTGAAATCAACGATATTCGCGTGATTACCAGTACATACATCAGCGATACGGCGGACGGTCTCGATTGCGACGGTACGAATATCAAGGCGCCGTTCATCATCAGGGCGATTGGAGACAGCGACAATCTGCAGAACGCGGTCAATCTCGCTGGAGGCGTCGGTTCACGTTTGAAAGTGAAATACGGAGCCACCGTGTCGATCGTGCCATCCGATAAGGTGGAGATCACGTCGACACGAAGCGCGCCACAATACACGTACGCGCATGTCGTCGAAATAGCATCAAATACGATCCGTTAAAATATAATCGCGCTGTAGCATGCTGTTCACTCTTTCAGCGTGCCGATGTCTGCACTCAACCCTATCTTGTTCATCGTTGACATACAGTCCAGGCCTGCACATTAGTACCGCGGACCCCGATAGCAAAGGACAACTCATGCTGAACAGACCATCTCCATTACACTCAACGGCGAAGCGAAGGAGGTGGCAGCAGATCAGACTGGCGTCCAGCTCTTCGCGGAAGACAAGAATATCATCGCGGTGCGTCTTAACGGCGAACCCCGCGACCTGTATACCGGACTGCACGACGCGACGTCGTGGAACCGATTGCATTGGACAGCGAAGATGGCCTGGCCATCATGCGTCACTCCGCAACCCACGTTATGGCACAGGCCGTGCAGGAGATCCGTCCTGATGCCAAGCTCGGCGTCGGCCCGGTCATCAAAGACGGTTTCTATTACGATTTCGATGTCGAGACTCCGTTCACTCCTGACGATCTTAAAGAGATCGAAAAGCGCATGCAGCGCATTATCAAGTCCTCCCAGTCCTTCCGCCGCCGCGTGGTGACCGAAGAGGAGGCTCTGGCAGAAGAGTCCGATCAGCCGTACAAGATTGAACTCATCAAAGACAAGGAAGCCCACCTCGATCCAGAAGCCGCCACCGAAATCAGCGGCAAGGAACTGAGCTTCTACGACAACGTCGACCGTGACGGCAATGTGGTGTGGAAGGATCTGTGCCGCGGACCGCACCTGCCGAACACTCGCTATATCAAGGCGTTCAAGATCGAGCGTTCTGCAGCCGCATACTGGCGCGGAAGCGAAGCCAATCCGATGCTGCAGCGCATCTATGGCGCGGCTTTCGCCACTAAGGAGGACCTCAAGGCATATCAAACTCGCCTTGAGGAGGCCGCCAAGCGTGACCACCGCAAGCTCGGCGCGGAAATGGATCTGTTCTCCTTCCCGGACGAGATCGGTCCGGGCTTGGCTGTGTTCCATCCGAAGGGCGCCGCTGTGATCAACGCGATGGAGGATTACTCCCGCGAAATGCATCGCAAGCACCACTACAGCTTCGTGCAGACTCCGCACATCACCAAGGGCGGTCTGTATGAGACTTCCGGCCACCTGCATTGGTACAAGGATGGCATGTATCCGGCAATGCGTTTGGACGAGGAAAAGGATGAGAACGGCAACGTCGTCAAGCAGGGCTTCGACTACTACCTGAAGCCGATGAACTGCCCGATGCACAATCTGATCTTCAAATCCCGTCAGCGTTCCTACCGTGAGTTGCCGTTGCGTCTGTTTGAATTCGGCACGGTGTACCGCTACGAAAAGTCCGGCGAAGTGCATGGTCTGACCCGTGTGCGCGGCTTGACTCAAGACGATTCCCACATCTACTGCACCCGCGAGCAGATGAAGGACGAGCTGAAGAACCTGCTGACCTTCGTGCTTGGTCTGTTGAAGGACTTTGGTTTGGACGACTTCTATCTGGAGCTGTCCACCAAGGATCCGCACAAGTACGTCGCTCCGACGAAATCTGGGAAGAGCCACCAATACGTTGGCTGAAGTCGCCAAGGAATCCGGACTTGAACTGGTTGACGATCCATGCGGCGCAGCCTTCTATGGTCCGAAGATCTCCGTGCAGGCTCGCGATGCCATCGGCCGTACGTGGCAGGTGTCCACCATCCAGCTTGACTTCAACCTTCCGGAACGTTTCGGCTTGGAGTACATCGCTGCCGATGGCACCCACCAGCGTCCGGTGATGATTCACCGTGCACTGTTCGGCTCCATTGAGCGTTTCTTCGCCGTGTTGCTGGAGCATTATGCCGGTGCTTTCCCGGCGTGGCTCGCTCCTGTCCAGGTGCTTGGCGTGCCCGTTGCCGACGAATTCGCCCCACACCTGCAGCAGTTCATTGCCAGCTTGGAAGAGGAGACGGTTCGTTGCGAAATCGACATGTCCGATAGAAGGTGGTCTCCATTCCGTAGGTCAGGATAACGAGGAGTAACGCCGTATAGGCGTACATGTTGGTGATGACACCATAACCACCACTGGCGGCGCTGATCTTAGCGTATAGAGTGGTACAAGCAGATAGTTCAGAAATCTGCCGATGATACTGCTCAAACCATAGATGGCGGTATCCTTTGCTAAACTTTTGAGGTTTGCCATATGTTTAAAAGTAAAAGGGTAAAAAGGTAAAAAGGTAAAAGGAAGCTGGATCCTCTGCCTTTTCGCTTTTTACTTTTGTTTATTGATTATTTTTTTGTTTCAATTTATTGATGATATTTACAAGAGTTCCTATGATAGTCTTAACATCATTGGATATTGATTCGTATTGTTCTGTTGTTATATTATTGCTTTCTTGAAGTAAGTCCAGCCAATATAAAGTTTCACTTGCTTCTTTTAGGGAGATGCTAAGTTTGCTTATATAGTCTGGTGTGCTTTGAGCATAGGTACTTTCTGCAATGTTTGCTCCTATGCTTGTACCACATCTGTATATTTGTTTAGACATAACGAATTCATGTTTCTCTTCTTTGAGGAAAACATAGAGTTTGATGATTCGTATAGCAAATTTCTTACTTAATTCATAAATGACATTATTGCCCATATTTAATATGTATTATGTCGTTATATTCAATATGTATATAGTCAGCATTTATAGCAAGAATGCTTTTTTACCTTTTTACTTTTTTACCTTTAAAAGAAAAGGTAAGCTATAGCTATTGCTGCGATGACTCCTGCCAAATCGGCGAGCAAGCCGCAAGCCACGGCGTGACGGGTATTCCTGATGCTTACGCTTCCGAAATATACAGCCAATATATAGAAGGTAGTATCGGTGGAACCCTGGAAGATGCAGCTCAGTCGGCCCACAAACGAATCAGGACCATAGTTCTTCATAGCCTCCAGCATCATGCCTCGTGCGCCACTTCCCGACAGCGGTTTCATGATGGCGGTAGGCAGGGCACCTACGAAATCGGCATTCAAGCCACATTGTTCTACCGACCACGAAATGCTTGAATCACCATATCCATCGCTCCCGAAGCACGGAATACACCGATGCCCACGAGAATCGCTACAAGATAAGGGATAATCTTCACCGCCGTAGTAAAACCTTCCTTCGCTCCTTCGATAAAGGCATCATAAACATTCACTTTCTTCCAGAAACCCGCCAGAATAAAGCAGAGGATGATGCCTAAGAGAATCATGTTAGAAGCCAAGGTGGTAACCGTGTTCATCGTATCCTTATCCATCTGTCCGAATCCCCAGATGATGATGCCCACGAAGCGCACATTCCCAGCAGAGTGGCGAGCAATATCGGCTGCAGGATGTTGATGCGCTGCCAGAGCGAGGTGATGATGATGCCGGCAAGTGTAGCCACGAGCGTAGCCATCAGGATAGGGATGAAGACATCCGTAGGCTGGGCTGCACCATAGGAGGCACGGAAGGCGAGGATAGTGGTAGGGATGATGGTGAGTCCAGAGGTGTTCAGAACCAGGAACATGATCATCGGGTTCGTCGCGTATCCTTCTTCGTGTTGAGTTCCTGCATCTGCTGCATCGCCTTCAATCCTGTAGGCGTCGCCGCATTATCGAGTCCCAGCATATTCGAAGCGATATTCATGAAGATGCTTCCCATCACCGGATGGTTCTTCGGAATATCGGGGAAGAGTCGGGTGAAGACAGGGCTGAGCGCTCTTGCCAACACATTCACTACTCCCCGCCTTCTCTCCAATCTTCATGATGCCAACCAGAGGCGAGCACGCCCGTCAGTCCGAGTGAAATCTCGAAGGCATTCTTGGAAGAGTCGAAGGTGGAATCTACAATCTTCTGGAAGATAGTAGTATCTCCCATCATGAGTCCTATGAGTGCGAAGATGAACGCAATCACGAAAAATGCGATCCAAATGTAATTTAAAACCATTTATTTTGTATAATTCTTCAATTTTCTATAGCTTCTAATTTTCTACCAGCTTGGTAGAAAGATAGAGAGCCTGTTTGTTGTTTTTTAAAGCACGGCTGCAAAATTACAACAAAAAACTTGTTTAGGGTTCGTTTTATATAGGAAATCCCTCATTGAGGGAGGATTTTGATGAATTTTATCCCTCATTGAGGGATTTTTGCCATTCGCGTTTTAGCTGTACGCTCTAAGCATATCAAGAGAACGAATGGGCAAGTGTTGACTCCTGAGATGGAGATTACTGTTACAATTCAACAATATACTTCTGACACTTTTTATAATGGGGCGAAGGAGATACAAGATGGGAAGTAATATGTCCAACTTGGCTTTCTCAAATGGGGAAATGGAGTTAATAAGTTTACTCAACTTTCGCTGGGTTCAGAAGTAATAGAAGTTAAGTTGTAGGTTCAGCCATAAGGCGTATTTTGACATTCGATATTCAGCAGTAATCTTTTTGCCTCGATGCCTCCTGCGTATCCTGTCAGTGAGCGGTTGGTGCCAATGACGCGATGGCAAGGGATGAGAATGCTGATGCCATTGGCACCGATAGCTTGTGCCACAGCCCTTATACCTTTCAGCTTGTTTATCTTTTGTGCAATCTCTTTGTAAGTTCTTGTTTCTCCATACGGAATTTCAAGTAAGGCTTGCCATACTTGTTTTTGGAAGTCGGTACCAACGGGATGTAAGGGAATTTCGAATGTATGGCGCTTGCCTGCGAAATACTCATCAAGTTCTTTCTTTGTTTCTTCCAGGACGGCAGAGGGGGCAATGATGCATTCTGCATTCAGCAGTCGCATGAGCCGGTGCTTGTTGCGTTCGGCACATGGCATTTTGTTCCAATCGCACAGGCATAGACAGTCGCCTGCCGATGCCAAGATGATTTCGCCACAAGGTGAGTTGTAGTATTGGATGAATACTACTTGTTTTCTGCGTAAATCTTTCATGATCATATTTCTCATCAAACAAAAAACAGCGGCCTACGCCGAAGCATAAGTCGCTGTAATAGAAGCGTGGACCAGCCAGGGCTTGAACCTGGGACCTCCAGATTATGAGTCTGTTGCTCTAACCAACTGAGCTACAAGTCCGTGAATTTTGCAATTCGGCTGCAAAGGTAATAGCTTTTTGCTAAATAACCAAATATTTTGGGCATTTTTTTCGATTAATCAGAAATGCCGTATCTTTGCACCATCATCTTATAGCACTCGAAGTGCTTCATGACAAATGGCAAAAGAAATAAATAGTAATTCAGGTCTTTCCGACGAGCAAGTTGGACAAAGTAGAAAGAGGTGTGGACTCAATGTTCTCACACCTCCTCGTCGTATATCCTTATGGAAACTCTATTTGGATAAGTATCGCGATCCCATTATCCAAATCCTTCTTGTTGCAGCCTTGATCTCTCTGGTCCTGGCTTTCATAGAGCACAACTTATGGAGACGACAGGCATCTTTGTGGCTGTATTCTTGGCCACAACGGTGGGCTTCTATTTCGAGCGGGATGCTGCCAAGAAGTTTCATATCCTTACAGCCTTGAGCGAGGAACAGCCTGTAAAGGTGCGCCGAAACGGGAGGGTGATAGAGATTCCCCGCCGCGATGTAGTGGTAGACGATATCGTGTTGATAGAGGTGGGCGACGAGGTGCCAGCCGATGGCGTCCTGCTCTCTTGTACCGATTTGCAAATCAACGAGTCATCGCTTACCGGTGAGCCTATGACAGAGAAATCGCTCGAGGAAGGTGGCGACGGAGCTTATGCCCGCAATGTGGTTTTACGTTCTACCATGGTGATGAATGGACGTGGAGAATTCAGGGTGACGGCAGTAGGCGATGCTACTGAAATAGGCAAGGTGGCGGCCAAGTCGACCGAGCAGACGGCAGTGAAGACTCCTCTCTATGTACAGTTGGACAAGTTGGCTACTATGATTTCCAAGGTGGGCTCAATAGTTTCGGTAGCCGCTTTTGTACTGTTCCTCGGTCACGACATCCTGACCAATCCCGTATGGGGAGGCAAGGATTATCTTTATATGGCCGACCTTGTGTTGGAGTATTTCATGATGGCCGTCACACTGATAGTGATGGCTGTGCCGAAGGTTTGCCTATGGCCATCACACTCTCCTTGGCTCTCAATATGCGAAGAATGCTCAAGTCGAACAATCTTGTGCGCAAGCTTCATGCCTGTGAGACGATGGGAGCTGTCACCGTGATTTGTACCGACAAAACTGGTACGCTGACGCAGAACCAGATGCAGGTGGACACCCTCTTGCTGAAACAGGGAAGCGAACATTTGCTCCACTTGGCGATAGCGTCAACACCACTGCCGAACTGGACAACGACCGAGGTATAGGCAATCCTACCGAGTCGGCATTGCTGCTATGGCTCAAAGCTAAGGGGCACGACTATGCCGAGTTGCGCAAACAGTGCACCGTGGTGAGCCAGCAACCATTCTCGACCGAGCGAAAGTATATGTCCACCCGTGTTCTTGCAGAAGGCACACAGTATCTCTTTGTGAAGGGAGCTCCGAGATCGTGCTGGCAAAGTGCGACTTGGACGATAAGGAAAAGCAAAAAGCACAGGAAGAGCTTGCTGACTTCCAGCGCAAGGCGATGCGTACATTAGCCTTTGCCTATCAGAAGGCAGAAGACGGTAAGATGACCTTGCAGGCTATCGTTGCCATTACCGATCCTCTGCGCAAGGAGGTTCCCGCAGCAGTGCAGGAGTGCAGAAAGGCTGGTATAGAAGTCAAGATGGTGACGGGCGACACGGCAGCTACGGCTTTCGAGATAGGCAAGCAGATAGGCATCTTCGAGGAAGACAATACAAGTATAGGGGCCGATGGCGAGATGACTCCGCTTGAGGTACAGATGATAACGGGCGAACAGTGGGAGCTCTCTCGGATGAGGAAGCCTATAAACGCGCACAGAATATCCGTGTGATGAGCCGTGCCCGTCCTACTGACAAACAGCGATTGGTGGCCATGCTTCAGAAACATGGCGAGGTGGTGGCGGTAACAGGCGATGGAACCAATGATGCCCCGGCGCTCCACTATGCTCATGTTGGGCTTTCGTTAGGCTCGGGCACATCGGTAGCCAAGGAAGCTTCGGATATGACCTTGCTCGACGATTCGTTCAAGTCGATAGCCAATGCCGTGATGTGGGGACGCTCGCTTTACCGCAACCTTCAGCGTTTCCTCTTTTTCCAGTTGGTGGTCAATGTAGCAGCCTTGCTCCTGGTGCTTGGCGGTTCGATCATAGGCACCGAAATGCCCCTTACCGTTACCCAGATATTGTGGGTCAACCTGATAATGGACACCTTTGCAGCCTTGGCTTTAGCCTCTTTGCCTCCTTCGCACGAGGTGATGAAGGAAAAGCCCCGCAAGGCTTCCGACTTTATCATTTCCCGCAGCATGGGTGCAGGAATCCTTTTCTGTGGCATCAGTTTCTTTGTCGTGATGTTTGCTTTCCTGGTATATTGTGAGCGTCGCGGCAGGGGAGGAGTCGATACGCACGAACTGACATGGTTCTTCACCACGTTTGTGATGCTGCAGTTCTGGAATCTCTTCAATGCAAAGGCTTTGGGCAGCAACAGGTCTGCATTCCGTCACTTCCTCCAGGATAAGGGCATGCAGTTGGTGCTTCTGCTGGTCTTGGCAGGTCAGTGGCTCATCGTTACTTTCGGTGGTGAAATGTTCCGCACCCAGCCTCTCTCGCTTAAAGAGTGGGCAATCATTATTGGCTCAACCTCGCTCGTTCTTTGGACAGGCGAACTGTATCGTGCTGTGAGGCGAGCAATGTGTCATCAGGAGGAATAAAGACAGGAAAACAAGATGAAAACAGTATATTATACTATTCTGGACGGATGTAGGCTGAAAGACGGTACTGCCATCAAGTCTTTGAAGCCCTGTGTGGCCACTATTGGCTTTTTCGACGGAGTGCACAGAGGACACCAGTATCTCATACGTCAGCTGGTGGAGAAAGCCCACAGTCAGGGACTTGAGGCAACGGTCATCACCTTCGACGAGCATCCGCGCAAGGTGTTGCAGAGCGACTATCAGCCAGAGTCGTTGAGTACACTCGACTCTAAGTTGCTTCTCCTCTCCCGCACCGATATAGACAATGTGGTGGTGCTGCATTTCGATAAAGAGATGGCATCGCTTTCTGCCAAGGAGTTTATGAGCAAGGTGCTGTGTAATCAGTTGAGCGTGAAATCACTCTTTATCGGTTACGACCATCGCTTCGGTCGCAACCGTGAGGAAACCTTCGATGATTATGTACGCTATGGACGTGAGATGAACATGGAGGTAGTTCGCAATGACGCATTCCAGCTCGACGGCATCAATGTGTCCTCTTCGGTCATCCGTTCCTTTCTGCGCGAAGGCGAGGTGGAGCTTGCCAATATGTGCTTGGGCTATCCTTATACTATCGTAGGCAAGGTGGTGAATGGCTTTCATGAGGGTCGCAAATTAGGCTTCCCTACTGCCAACATAGACATCTCCCATTTGTGTCAAATGATTCCTGCCGCCGGTGTCTATGCCGTCAAGGTGAGGCTGGAACAGGGGATGGAAATGAAGTGGGGCATGATGAATATAGGCATGCGTCCTACCTTCGGCGGAAAGCGCACAACGATCGAGACACATATCTTCCATTTTGATGGCGACATTTATGGTCAGTTGCTGTTGGTGAGCTTTGTGCACCGCATCAGGGGCGAGCGTAAGTTCGAGTCGCCTGAGGAACTTGCAGAGCAACTCCGTGAAGACGAGGAAACCGTTGTGGCGCTGTTGCAGAAAGATAAAGAGAACGAATAGAAACAAATTTAAATAAACAGATACAAACGATGAAAGAGGTAAAGAAAGGTGTTATGGATATTCTGCTGTATGGCATTGTGTTTGTCGTAGTACAGCTTATAGTTTCATTCTTGGGAATGCTTGTCTGGTCTTTTGTTCAGCACGAGGAACTGGCAGATGTGCGAACAGCCATGCTTTCGGGGCACAATCCCGTGCTGCTTGCCCTTACCTCGGTGTTCAGCAGTGTGATTACCCTGGTCGTTTTTCTGAAGACCAAGTGGACTCCCATCTCTCGCAACTATCTGTTGTCCAAACCTTGGCTCACTCTTCTTTGGGTAGCTTTGTTTGCTTTGGGTGCCATGATTCCACTTGAGTTTGTGTATGAGCAAATCGGACTGGAAATGGACGAGACCACAGGCCGCATATTCGAAGGGCTGCTCAAAGAGCCCTGGGGGTATGTGGCTGTAGGTATCCTGGCACCATTGACCGAGGAGGTTGTCTTCCGTGGCGCCATCCTCCGTACCTTGCTGGGTATGATGAGCAAGCGCAACCATTGGGTTGCCATCATGATTTCGGCTGCCATTTTTGGTGCTGTGCATGGCAATGCAGCCCAGTTTGTCAATGCCCTGTTCATGGGTCTTCTCTTAGGATGGATGTACTATCGCACCCGTAGCCTTGTGCCAGGCATCCTGCTGCATTGGGTCAACAACACGATGGCTTATATCCTGACCAACCTTCTTCCTCAGAGCGACGGCAAGCTTATCGACCTCTTCCATGGTGATGAGAAGACGGTATATTATGCCGTAGGCTTCTCCTTGTGCATTCTCATACCGAGTTTCCTGCAGTTGGTTGCAAGATTTAGAAAAGCTTAAAAATACCCGTTGCGGAATTAATTTAAGTTGATAAATATGTGCAACTTTTACTCATATTTATCAACTTAAATTAATTCCGCCAACGGGTTTAAAACCAGCAAATAATGACAAAGTCTTTAACCTTCATATTATTGTCTTTCCATACCTTGTGTTGCATGGGTGGAAACACAATTACGACAGCTAAGCAACCGACTCTTGATGACTTGGATAAAGTGATCAGCGCCAGTAAGGAATATACCAAAAAGTATGAGCAAGAGGTTGGTATGCTTAAGATTAAGTATGTTCATGCAAAAAGTGCGCAAGACAAGTTGGCTGCTTCTCGTGATTTGTTTACTAAATACAAGTCTTTTAAGTTAGATCTGCATATGCTTATGCTGAACGAAAGTTGTATTATGCCAAGATTCTTCATAATTACGAGGATAGTGTCTATTCAGAATTGGATATTGCTGATATTTTTAATAAGACGGGCAATTATGTGGAGTCGTATAAGATTTTGTCTGGGTTGGAACATAAACCGATGTCTGTCGATATGCGTAAGTATTATTTTAGTTTGTATGGAAATCTTTACGAAGGTCTTCGTGAAACTTCCATTACGGCTTATCAGCGTACGGAGAATGAGCGGAGAAGGATTATGTTTCGGGATTCGTTGCAAAACATGAAGGATAAGCTGTCTGATTGGGATAAGGCAGAGTTTCTTCGCAGTCAGAATAAATACACTGATGCGTTGCATTGTCTTTTTGATTCTTACAAGAATTTGTCCTACGAAGATCGTGATATGGGATATGTGGCTTTTTCCATTTCTGATATTTATCGCCAAATTAATGAGGTAGATAATGAAAAGCAATATCTGATTATTTCTGCTATAGCAGACTTGAAGAATAATGTGAAAGAATATATATCCTTGCGTCGTTTGGCTACTTTGCTTTATGAAGAAGGAGATGTGAAGCGTGCTTATCGTTATATGCGAAAGTCTATGGAGGATGCAACTTTTTGTAATGCACGTCTTCGTATCATAGAGATATCTGATGCCTTGCCGATTATCGACAAGGCCTATGAGTCGATGCAGAAAACAGAGCAAAAGAATATTCTCTATGGCTTTTCTTTAGTAAGTATATTGGTTGTAATGCTCTGTTTTATGATGTATTTTACACGGAAGCAATTAAAGAAGATAGTGCAGGCTCGTCGTGCTTTGGAAACTTCAAATAAAAGTCTGAATGATATGAATTTACAGTTGAATTCCCTGAATTCTCAGCTTTCTTTGGCTAATGGCAAATTGAATGAGACTAACGCAACTTTGCAAGATACAAATCTTTCACTTTTTGAGAGTAATAGAATCAAGAACATCTATATCATGGAGTTTATGAATAAATGTTCGGCTTATATTGATAAGTTGGAAGATTATCGCCGTTCTCTCAATAAACTTGCTGTTGCGGGAAAAATTCAGGAACTTTATAAGCAACTTAAATCAAATGCGCTTGTAGAACAAGAGATAGAGGAGTTCTTTGAAGACTTTGACCGTATTTTCCTTAAAATTTTCCCTGACTTTGTTATTTCTTTCAATGGCTTGATGAAGCAAGAGGAGTTGATAGAACCAAAGAAACCTGGTAGATTGAATACGGAATTGAGAATCTATGCCTTGATGCGTCTTGGTATTGGTGAGAATGAGAAGATTGCTGCATTTTTGAGATGCTCTCGGCAAACTGTGTATTCATACCGTTCACGTATAAGATTGCGTTCGCTTTTTCCTGATGATTTTGAAGAACGAGTAGTCAAAATTGATTAAATTATCTTTAAATTTTACCTAAAAGCCATTGTATATGCTTTGTATTTTTCTGTTGTACATATTTTTATAACACATTGATTATTAGCGCTTATATAAGTTTTTGTGTTTGTATTTTAGTGAATGGCGTTATAACATATTAATAAAAGTCCTATCTTTGCAATCGTAAAAGCCAAAATCTACTTTTTAATAGAGTGGTTAGACTTCTTTTAGAAATGAAATATTAATATCTAAAAATAATTATAACCTATTTATTAACATGAATGTAAGACAGACATTTTTATGCTCGTTATTGCTGATGCCTGGTGTAGGTGCTGGCGTAACTACCATATCTGCTGCATTGCCTAATGTTGTTCAGCAGCAACAAAAAGGCATTAAGGCAAGTGGTACAGTTGTTGATAATGAGAACAATCCTTTGATAGGTGCAACAGTCACTGTTAAGGGAACCAAGACGATTGCTATTACTGATATGGATGGACACTTCTATATCGATGTACCAAACAAAAACAGTGTCTTGGTTTTTAACTATCTCGGTTTTAAGCCTCAAGAGGTAAAGGTAGGATCTGATATTAACTTTAATATCCAGTTGAAAGAAGATGCGGTAAGTACCGATGAGGTTGTTGTCGTAGGTTATGGTAATCAGAAAAAGCTTTCGGTCATTGGCTCTATTCAGACAATTGACCCAGGAAATCTCCAGATGGGTTCTTCTCGTTCAATGAGTAACAACTTAGCTGGTCAATTGGCTGGTGTTATCGCATATCAGCCTTCTGGTGAACCGGGTTATGACAACTCGCAGTTCTGGATTCGAGGTATTTCAACTTTTGGTGCAGGCGGTAGTTCTCCATTAGTATTGGTAGATGGTGTAGAGCGTAGTTTGAACGATATAGATCCTGCAGAAATCGAGTCATTCTCGGTATTGAAGGATGCTTCTGCAAGTGCCATGTATGGTGTGCGTGGTGCCAATGGTGTCATTATCATCAATACCAAGCGTGGCTCTGTTGCTAAGCCTTCTATTGACTTCAGATTTGAGCAGGCTATTACGAAACCGACCAAATTGCCCGAATTCATCGGCGCAGCTGAATATATGACGTTACTTAATAATTTATGTTCTGATCCCAGTAAGAGAATGTTTACCAAGGATCAGATCATGAAAACATATACTGGTTACGATAAAGATCTTTATCCTGATGTAGACTGGATAGATGCTATTACTAAAGACTATGCCACTTCTACCCGAGGTAACATGACAGTCTCTGGAGGAACTAATATATTAAGGTATTCATTGACAGCTTCTGTCTATCACGAGACTGGCATTATGGAGACTGATGATACTTTGCCTTATGATACAGGGTCAAAACTGACACGCTTTAATATGCGTGCCAAATGTTGATCTCGATTTGACAAAAACCACCTTGCTTCGTTTCAATGTGGGTGGATATCTGCAGAACTTGCGCAAGTCGAATAGTAGTACCGACAATGTGTTTACTCATGCATTCGAAACCCCACCATTTGTACATCCTGCCATTTATTCAGATGGTACTATCCCTATTGCCAGTGCCAATCGTTTCAATCCTTGGGCAGAGAGTACACAGCAGGGCTATTATAGAGGAACAAGAAGTAAGTTGGAATCTCTCTTCCAGTTGGAACAAAACCTGAAAATGATTACACCTGGTTTGAAGTTCAAGGCAACTTTTGCATTTGACACCTATAACGAGAACTTTGTAACTCGTGGAAAGACCCCAACCTATTATGGTGTGGCTAAGTCGCGTGGTGATGAGGGTGAGCTGATTCATGGTGTACTTTCCTATGGTAGCGAGTTCTTAGGCCATAGCTCCAATGCAAATTATGGTAATAACAGTACTTACTTAGAGTTCTCGTTAGGCTATAATCATACTTTTGCCAAGAAGCATGCCGTAGATGCCTCTTCCTTTACAACCAGCGTTCTTACGATTGGGGTGATATTCAGCCTAAGCGTTCACAAGGTATAGCGGGTCGTCTTTCTTATACATTTGACCGTCGTTATGTGGGTGAGTTCAACTTCGGTTACAATGGTAGTGAGAATTTTGCCAAAGGCCATCGCTTCGGTTTCTTCCCATCTCTTGCCTTAGGATGGATTATTTCTGAGGAAAAGTTTATGAGAAACTGTGCTGATTGGCTGACTCTTTTGAAGTTGAAAGGCTCTATAGGTAAGGTCGGTAATGATGATATCGGAGGACGCCGCTTCGCTTATATTACCACTATTAACACTGGAGCTTCTGGCTATCATTTTGGTTATGCTGGTGATTATTGGCGTGAAGGATATTCTGAGGGTGAGGTAGGTGTTAACAATTTGACATGGGAAACCTCTACAAAGACCAATGTTGGTATAGAGTTGGGACTTTGGAATGAGTTTAACCTCCAGTTTGATTACTTCTATGAGCACCGTACCAACATATTCATGCAGCGTAAGACTATTCCTACACAGGCAGGTTTCTTGAGTAACCCCTATGCCAACTATGGCGTCGTAGACAACAGTGGTGTGGATGGTACTATTACTTGGAATCACAAGTTTGGCAAGGATTTGCGTGTAGCTCTAAGAGCAAATTTCACCTATGCCAAGAATGAAGTCAAGGAGTATGATGAACCTGAGTCTGTAAAGGGTACTTATCGTTCATTAACAGGTCGTTCTATTGGTACACTTTGGGGACTTCAGGCAGAACGTCTCTATACAGACGATGATTTCGAAATGGTAAGTTGAAGGCAGGTATTCCTACTCCAAATATAGGCTCTGTAGTTCGACCTGGTGATATCAAATATCGCGATATGAACGATGATGGCGTTGTCGATGCCAAGGATGAGGATATATAGGTGGAACAACGACCCCAAGAATTGTTTATGGTTTTGGTGGTAATGTTGAATACAAGAACTTTGACTTTAGTTTCTTCTTCCAGGGTACAGGACAGAGCTATCGTATCATAGGAGGTACTCAGTACTTTATTCCAGGAAGTGGCCAAGGAGTTATGGGCCGGAATCGTAAAATGCCAATGTCCGTGATCCGTATCAGCGCACCACAAAAAGAGCGCCTGATCGAGCTCGCAGATAAGATTTTACTTGCATGGAGAGGTTATACGGATGAAGATGCATTTATTTTGCAGAGACAGAGGGCGAACCACACAACACGATCACTCCTATCGCAAGAAAACGCGGCAATGATTATGAGTTAGATCTTGTACTCCGCAACAATATCACGACGGAGGAGCATCCGCTGGGTGTTTACCATCCACATGCAAAACTTCATCACATCAAAAAAGAAAACATTGGTCTGATCGAGGTTATGGGACTTGCAGTGCTTCCAGCCAGATTAAAAGATGAGATGGCTGCATTGGAGCAGGCAATCTTAGACGGCGCAGAAATCCGTGAGGATGAAGTTCTTGCAAAACATGCAGACTGGGTGGAGGAATTTCTGCCGAAGTATGGATTTACGGCAGGAAGCGGCCTGGAAGGTGAGATTACACCGGAAAAATTACATGAGATCATTCAGACAGAAATCGGTCTTGTGTTCAAAGAAGTTTTATTGGACGCAGGTGTTTACAAATGCACAGAGGAAGGCAGAAAAGCGTTCCAGAAGTTCGTAGATACCGTCAATGCATAAAATACAGGGGAGTATTTTTAATAAACAAAACTGTCCGGGGCAGTATCCGTAAGGAAAATGTCCTGTGGCAGTTTTCTTTTTTTATCTATTTACTTTCATACAGTATTGTTGTAAAGTAATAATTGTTCCGTGGATCTGCACATTTACGGTGCAGACCGCAGAAAAATGACTCGAGAGTAAGAAAACAGTGAGGAAGAGAATATGATTTCACAGAAAATACAGAAGGCATTGCAGGGAAGTTCTGCGATCCGTGCAATGTTTGTAGAGGGAAATGAACTTGCCGCCAGGGTGGGAAGAGAGAACGTGTATGATTTTTCATTGGGGAATCCTGCAACACCGGCTCCGGCAGCATTGAACGAGGCAATTAAGCAACTGGTGGATGAGACCGATCCGCTGGTTTTACATGGATATATGGACAATGCCGGTTACCCGGATGTCCGTCAGGCGGTTGCAGAGAACTTAAACAAGCGTTTTGGAACTGCATTTACTTCCCATAATATTGTGATGACAGTGGGAGCAGCGGGAGGATTGAACATTATTTTTAAAACAATCTTAGATCCGGGTGACGAGGTGATCGTGTTCGCCCCGTATTTTGGAGAGTACAAGAGTTATGCAGCCAATTTTGATGCGGAAGTCGTGGAGGTAGCGCCGGATTTTGAAACATTCCAGCCAGATTTGACTGCATTGGAAAAAGCGATCAATGAAAAGACCAAGGCAGTGATCGTGAACACACCAAACAATCCGACCGGTGTGATCTATCATGAAGAAACCATGAAGAAGATGGCTGGGATTCTGGAAAGAAGGAAAAAGAGATTGGACACGAAATTTATCTGATTTCCGATGAGCCTTACCGTGAACTTGTCTACGATGGAAATCAAGAGGATTTCCTGACGAAATACTATAGGAATACAATTGTAGGTTATTCCTTCAGCAAATCCCTTTCCCTTCCGGGTGAGCGTATTGGATATGTGGTTGTTCCGGATGAGGTGGAAATGCAGATCAGGTCATTGACGGCATTGTTGTATCCAACCGTACCCTTGGTTTTGTAAATGCACCGTCTCTGCTTCAGAAAGCGGTAGCAAAATGTCTGGATGAGAAAACCAATCTGGCATTTTATGATGAAAACAGAAAGATGTTATACGAAGGACTGCAAAAGCTAGGTTTTCACTGCATCAAACCGGAAGGCGCTTTTTATATGTGGGTAAAATCTCCGGATGCAGACGAAGAAAAATTTGTTGCAGCAGGTAAAAAATACAATATCATCATGGTAAAGGGCAGCGCATTCGGATGTGCAGGCTATGTCCGTCTTGCTTACTGTGTTTCCCATGAGACGGTGAAAAATGCCCTGACTGCGTTTGAAAAACTGGCAGAAGATTACGGATTGTATACAGAATAAAATGAGCAGATTGTAATGAATTTGTGAAATGTATCAGGAAAATCGAGAGAGTGGAGAGAGTAAAATTTATGAGTAACTGGGAAGAATATGTAAGGACAGTGGAACCGTATGTTCCGGGAGAGCAGCCAAACCAGCCGGACATGATCAAATTGAATACCAACGAAAACCCATATCCGCCTGCACCGGGCGTAGTAGAGGCTTTGAAGAACTTTGATACGGACAAATTGAGACTTTATCCGGAACCGACCTGTAAAGTGTTAGTCGATGCGATCGCAGATTATTATGGAATCAGGAGCAGTCAGGTGTTTACCGGTGTCGGTTCGGATGATGTGCTTGCCATGATATTTATGACATTTTTTAACAGCAAAAAGCCGATCCTGTTTCCGGATATCACCTATTCTTTTTATGATGTGTGGGCAAATATGCTTCGAATCCCATTTGAGACAAAAGCGTTGGATGATGATTTCCAGATCAAAAAAGAGGACTATTATGGGGAAAACGGCGGCGTGGTGTTCCCAAATCCGAATGCACCGACCGGAATCCTCATGCCGCTTTCAGAGATCGAGGATATCATTGCACACAACCGCAATGTGATCGTAGTTGTGGATGAGGCATACATTGATTTTGGCGGGGAGTCTGCGCTGCCTTTGATCGAAAAATATGACAATCTTCTCGTGGTACAGACCTTTTCAAAATCGCGTTCCCTGGCAGGTATGCGGCTTGGCTTTGCGATGGGAAATGAAAAGCTGATCCGGTATATCAATGATGTGAAATATTCTTTCAATTCCTACACGCTCAATCAGACAGCGCTTTCGCTTGGCGTGCAGGCAATAAAGGACAGGGAGTATTTTGAGGAAACCTGTGCAAAAGTCATCGCTACAAGGGAATGGACGAAGTGCGAACTGAAAAAACTTGGATTTTCCTTTGGGGATTCCATGAGCAACTTTATTTTTGCAACACATGAAAGAGTTCCTGCAAAAGAAATATTTGAAGTACTCCGGGAGCATAACATTTTCGTGCGCTATTTTTCCAAGCCGAGAATTAGCAATTATCTGCGTATCAGCATCGGAACCCAGCAGGAGATGGAGCGTCTGACCGCTTTTCTGGCTGTTTTTCTGGGAGAATAACAGGATGCCGTCAGGTATAAATTAAGTTATAGTTAATATGAAATAAGTGTTGCTTTTTCGACTGGATTCGACTATTATAGAATTTGCATCTGTAACACTTTAGTGTGTAAAACAGATATTTACTTTAAAACTTTACTATGATAAAATGTGCGTAGATTGGAAGTTTCTGATTATAGTAAAAGATGATATCATTTTGATTTATGAGAAGGAGAAGGTAAAATGAGCAAGAAACTAAGGACCGAGGCAGTAGACCATCTTTTTGATGCGATTTTAAGCCTGGAAAACAGAGAAGAATGTTATACTTTTTTTGAAGATGTCTGCACTGTGAATGAGCTGCTTTCCTTATCACAGAGATTTGAGGTTGCCAAGATGCTGCGCGACCAGAAAACATATCTTGATATTGCAGAGAAAACAGGTGCTTCCACAGCGACCATCAGCCGTGTAAACCGTTCTTTAAATTATGGAAATGACGGATATGACATGGTATTTGCCAGAATGGCAGCATCAGAGACAAACGAAGCGTAAAAACGGAGCAGAAAGAAAAACCCGAAGTTTGTACGAACAATGTCCTCTATAGACAATGTATCATACAACTTCGGGTTTTATTTTTCTTTTTTGGAAGAATCTTTTTCTTCGTGCAGCATCTGATCGACAATGCGCTCAATAATTGTTTTTTTCAGGTAGACATCATAGCTTAACATACAGATAAAGCTGAATGTCCTTAAAAGCTCCGCGTCCTCACCTTCCATTCCCTCAAAAGTTTTCATGGAGGTGTTAAACTTTTTGCAAGGTCTTTCATGATATTTAAGGTTTCCTGATGCTCCAGACCGAACACTTCCTTATAGATATCCTCAAGACTCATCTCGGAGCTGCCTTTTCCAAAATATCTGTCCGTGATCGGATTTAAGATACTTTGGATGTCACTGATGCTTAAGATACTTTTAAAATAGTAGATAAAGATCAAAGTCAGCACATGTTCTTTGGAATATTTTTTCTTTTCCGGTGGAGGAAGAAGATCGTTTTTTGCATAATTGTTGATCATGGTCTTAGTCAGAATCTTATCGTCCTCATGCCGCTTGGATGTGGCAAGCTGGGAATCCATAAATGTTGTCACCTGATCCATGTAAAGATCGATATTTGGGATATCTTCCGGTTTTACATAGTCGATTTTGTTAAATTCATCTAATATATCACTTAAAAATTGTTTTGTATTCATTTTTCTACCTGCTTTTACTCTTACTGGTTCAATCGTATTCTCTACATCAGATTATATAGTATTGAAAACTAGATGACAAGAATACAATTGAATTTAAATGTATGAATTTGAATGTGGACGGTCGTAGATTTTTTCTGACGCAAAGGACGGTTATTTTTTATTGTTAAAAAAAAGAAAATATGTTCGATTTTACTGTTCATAAGCAGGGATAATGTGTTACAATAGATGGGAATATGATATTGTAATAAAAAAGGGATTGAATATTACAAACAACAACGGAAATGGAGATTTCTATGAGTATTTATGATACATTGAACGAACAGCAGAGAGAAGCGGTATTTCACACGGAGGGACCGGTTCTGATCTTAGCGGGTGCGGGTTCCGGAAAAACGCGTGTCCTGACACATCGCACCGCCTATCTGATCGAAGAAAAGGGCGTGAATCCATACAATATTATGGCAATCACCTTTACGAACAAAGCGGCAGGTGAGATGCGTGAGAGGATTGACCAGCTTGTGGGATATGGCTCTGAGAGCATTTGGGTATCAACGTTCCATTCTACTGTGTGCGCATTTTAAGACGTCATATTGACCGTATCGGGTTTGACACTAATTTCACAATTTATGATTCCGATGACCAGAAGACACTGATGAAGGATATCTGTAAGCGTCTGAATGTGGATACCAAGATTTACAAAGAGCGGAGTCTGCTTGCTGCGATTTCCAAAGCAAAAGATGAACTGGTAGATCCACAGGAATTTTCTCTCCGGGCGGCTGCTTCCGGGGATTTCGCAAAACGGAAACAGGCAGAGATTTACAGGGAGTATCAGGATGCACTGCGGCGGAATAATGCACTTGATTTTGACGATCTGATCGTAAAGACGGTTGAATTGTTTAAAACGGATGCCCAGGTGTTAGACTACTATCAGGAACGCTTTCGCTATATTATGGTGGACGAGTATCAGGATACGAATACGGCACAGTTTGAACTGATCAGTATTCTTGCCAGAAGTATAAGAATCTATGTGTCGTTGGTGATGATGACCAGTCTATCTATAAGTTCCGCGGTGCGAATATTTATAATATCCTGAACTTTGAAAAACATTTTCCGGAGGCAGTGACGATAAAACTGGAACAGAATTACCGTTCTACACAGAATATTTTAAATGCTGCAAATGGGGTGATCTCCAACAATATGGGGCGAAAAAGAAAGACACTCTGGACAGACAATGAAGCGGGGAAAAAGATCGGTTTCAAGCAGTTTGAGACAGGCTATGAAGAGGCAGAGTATGTCGCAAAGGATATCAATGCCTGTGTGAAGGACGGCAGATATCATTACGGTGACTGCGCTGTTCTCTACCGCACAAACGCACAGTCCCGTCTTTTTGAGGAAAAATTTATCGTATCCAATATTCCGTATAAGATTGTCGGCGGCGTGAACTTCTATGCAAGAAAAGAGATCAAAGACCTGCTTGCCTATTTAAAAACGATCGATAATGCAAGAGATGATCTTGCTGTCCGCAGAATTATCAATGTGCCAAAACGTGGAATCGGTGCAACAACCTTAAACCGTGTGGCAGATTATGCGGCGACGGCAGATATCAGTTTTTATAATGCATTGAAATGGCAGACGATATTCCGACACTCGGCAAGAGTGCTGCAAAGATCAAGCCATTTGTGAATTTTATTCAGGTGATGCGCAGTAAAGTAGAGATTATCAGCGTTTCTGAACTTTTGCAGGAGATTATAGACGAAACCGGGTATGTGAAAGAATTGGAAGCGGAAGATACCGAGGAGGCAAAGGCGCGTATTGAAAATATCGATGAGCTGATCAGTAAAGTGGTTGCTTACGAGGAAGGCGAGGAACATCCGACACTCAGCGGCTTTTTAGAGGAAGTGGCACTGGTTGCAGACATCGACAGTCTCGATGAGGGCAGTGATTATGTTGTTTTAATGACATTACATAGTGCAAAAGGTCTGGAGTTCCCGAAGTTTACCTTGCCGGAATGGAGGATGGATTGTTCCCAAGTTATATGTCCATCACTTCGGACAGTTCTTCTGAGGATCTCGAAGAGGAGCGACGCTTGGCTTATGTGGGGATCACGAGAGCCAAAGAAGAACTTACAATTACCTGTGCAAGACAACGTATGATTCGTGGCGAAACGCAATATAATAAAGTATCGCGGTTTGTTCGGGAGATTCCGTCTGAACTGTTGGACAGTGAACTGAGAAAGCCGGCATCTGCAAGAGAATCTTCTTTTGGAAAAGAGAGCAGTTTCCCATCTTTTTTACAGAACCAGACAACAGCAAGACCGAAAAGAACAACACTGCGCCAGCAGCCTTCCGGACAGAGCATGCAGGCAAAGGCACTTGTCACAAAGGGTGTTGTAAAGTCAGAGCTTGACTATGGCATCGGGGACGCCGTATCGCATATCAAGTTTGGCAAAGGAGTTGTGAAAAACATCATGGATGGCGGAAGAGATTACGAGGTGACCGTGGATTTCGAAGGATATGGTGTGAAAAAATGTTGCCTCTTTTGCAAAATTAAAGCGTATCTGATTCTATTTGTAAGCAGGGACGTTTGTGTATCCGAAACTCTAAAAAATATATAAAATTTTTGAAAAATGTAAATTTTTTATATTCGAAAAGTAAAGGATATGATATAATGAGCGTAAGCATGAGCGGTGCACGTAGATTTTTCTGGTGTGTATTGCGTTTAGGTTTTGCATATCCTAAAAAGTATAAATTAGAGAAGGAGCGGAACACTATGAACAAGGTGGAAGATTTCATCAATACGACAAAGTTAAACGACTTACTCAATAAGAAAGAGGAGCTGATCAATATGACAAAGTTGAATGAATTATTAAACAAAAAAGAAGCAGAAGAAAAGAAAACATCAAAGGTTGTATGGATTTTTGCAATCATCGGTATTATTGCAGCAGTTGCAGCAGCAGTATATGGCGTATATCGTTTCTTTACACCAGATTATCTGGAAGATTTTGAAGACGATTTTGAAGATGATTATGATGACGATTTCTTCGAAGATGAAGAGGACGAAGAAGAGCCGGCAAAACCAGCAGAGAAAAAAGAAGAAGAATAAAAATAATCTGGAGGCTGCGGATGCAGCCCTTTTTTCTTGTGTAACAGATAAAAGAAATAGAAAACTGTGAAGTTAATAAAATGTCAATGGAATCATGGACTATTTTATAGTTGATGAAATAAAAATGCGAGGAATTTATGAAAAAAGGACAAATCATAGAAGGCGTGATCGAGTGCGTAGACTTTCCAAATAAGGGAATTATCAGAACAGAGGATGGCAGACAGGTTATTGTAAAAAATACGATACCGGGACAGAAAGTGTCTGCTTCCATCAATAAAATCCGCAAAGGAAAAGCAGAGGGCAGACTTTTAGAGGTATTGGAAAAGTCACCGCTGGAAGGGGACAAAACAGGATGTGTCCATGCCGGGGAATGTGGAGGATGTACTTATCAGACACTTCCATACGACAGGCAGCTTGAGATGAAAGCAGAACAGGTAAAAAAATTAATGGATGATGTGATCGATCAGGAAAACCGGGATTACCAGTTTCTGGGAATCAAGGAAAGCCCAAGGCAGACCGGATACCGCAATAAAATGGAATTTCCTTTGGGGATGAATTTAAGGATGGACCGTTAGCACTTGGAATGCATAAGCGTGGAAGCTTTTATGATATTGTGACGGTGGAAAACTGCCAGATCGTGGATGAGGATTTCAGAAAAATCCTGTCTGTCACACTTGCTTATTTTCGTGAAAAAATATCACCTATTACCATAAACTGCGTCACACCGGATATTTAAGACATCTGCTTGTCCGTAAGGCAGTCAAAACAGGGGAAATATTAGTAGATCTGGTGACTACAACGCAGACGGATTTTCCGGGAATTGCCGGAGCACAGATGGATGAAGTTGAAAGTACGTTGAACAATACACAGGAAAACGCATTTGCAGGAACGGAAGAGGAATTATTAGAGGGCTGGAAAGCTGCTCTTCTTGCAGCAGATTACAAAGGTACCATGACAGGTATTCTGCATACGAGAAATGACAATGTGGCAGATACCGTGACGAATGAAGGCACGGATGTTTTATATGGACAGGATTTCTTTTACGAGGAATTGCTAGGGCTTCGCTTTAAGATTACACCATTTTCCTTTTTCCAGACAAATTCCCTGGGTGCAGAGGTGCTATATCAGACTGCCAGAGAGTTTATCGGAGATGCACTTCCAAGCGGAACAGACGCAGATATTGCGGAACATGGTAAAATTGTATTTGATCTGTATTCCGGAACTGGAACGATCGCACAAATGCTTTCTCCGGTAGCTAAAAAAGTGATCGGTGTGGAGATCATTGAGGAAGCAGTGGAAGCTGCCAAAGAGAATGCACAGTTAAATGGTTTACATAACTGCGAGTTTATCGCAGGGGATGTGCTCAAAGTCATTGACAGCATTGAAGAAAAGCCGGATTATATTGTACTTGATCCACCAAGGGACGGAATCAATCCAAAAGCTTTGGAAAAAATCATCCGTTACAATGTGCCTCAGATGGTTTATATTTCCTGCAAGCCGACCAGTCTGGCAAGAGATCTGGAAGTTTTACAGGCGAGAGGATATGAAGTGAAGAAGGTCTGTTGTGTCGATATGTTTCCTTCGACGTTTCATGTTGAGACGGTTGTTTTGCTTTCCAAGGGAGAAATCGACTCAAAGAAGGTGCGGGTGGAGTTCTCGCTGGAAGATATGGATATGTCCGGCTTCCAGAAGGGCGCGACTTATGAGCAGATCAAGGCGTATGTGTTGGAGCATACCGGTTTGAAGGTATCTTCTGTACATCTCACAGATAAAGCGCAAGTGCGGGCTGGATGTGGGGCAAAATTATAACCTGTCAAAGAAGGAAGATGCCAAAGTGCCAAAATGTCCGCCGGAGAAGGAAGCGGCGATCAGGGATGCGTTGAAATATTTTCAGATGATTTAAGAGTCTATTGAGCAAAAAAGCAGTAAATCAATTTCAGATTTACTGCTTTTGCTGGCCGGGCCGGTGAGCTACGAGCATTCATGACTTTTTGATAACTTGTTCCATACTGATATATTAAGCGGAAAGTTGTGGCCCTGTATTTTCAGAGGGAAACGAATGCTCCTTGAATATATCCCACAAAATATGCCATCGCTATACTCAGTGCAATGCAACATATACATAGTATTTCAGCAATTACCTTTTTTCGATTATTTCATTTATGGACTTTCCGTAATCAATAGTAGACCATACCATTGAAAGCAAAAATAGAATTGAAATCCATTGAGTATGAAATGATAGTCCCATGCTAACAAATACATAGTTTGAGATGATGTAAAAAGCGCTTCTGACTACAACTTCTGTCACTTTTACAATCCGATTTCTCATAGAATTCTCCCTCTCTGATAATACTGTGGGCGGCAGCACTCCTTGCTGTCGCCCCTTGATTGCCTATCTGCAAAGGCGGGCGGGGCTGTCAACGGCGGCGCTTGCGCCGTTCATCTTGACCGTTGACTGGCTCGGCTGGCTTTGCTATTCCGTGATCTCTTTCAGTTATTGTCAAAGGAAATGTAGATAGTTAGACTATTGGGTATGTAGCTGATACTTAACCACTTTTCGTCGTTTGATAAAAGTGTCCCGATAGAAACATAGTTTTCTCCCTCGATTTCCTCTGACACATTTTCAATTACGGAAAAGCCTTCTTGGTTCAAAAGCTCCATATACTCGTTATAGTCGTTTTCGCTAATACCGGTAAGGTTGATATTACAATTCTCATGTTCTGTATCAAGTGTAGCCCATGCAACCGTACCAGGCGCAACAGGAAGCCCCTCTGTGTACTCATTCTCAGGCCAAACACCCTCGTCCAATTTTGTAACACTATTAGATTGCGTATTGTTCTCATTGCTTGTCGGTGTAGATGAGGTATTTTGATTAGAACACGCAGCCAAAAAAATCATAATCATGATTGTGAATACAGAAATATATTTCTTCATTGGTTACCTCCTGTTTTTGTGTATGGTTCGGATAATTAACAAAAGAGCAATAGCTGTTGCTGCAAACCCAATAGCCAAAAGGATTTGCGAAATATCAAAGGCAAACGCGCCCTCAATCTGTATATTTGTTGTCGCGTCTGCCTGCCCGATTGCTCCTTCTGGTACTTTTCCTGATTGTGTAACAGCATATACTGAAAAGGCAGCAACCGCGATAACGAGCGCGGCAAGAGTAGAAATAATACCGTTTCTTTTTTTCGATTTGGTGTTATCAATGCCAAACTGTTCTGCGGTGCTGTCTGCAAATTCTTTTGGCGTCCCCAAACGCTGGATAATCTGCTGTTCTGTTTCTCCATGCTCCATAGCAGAAGCAAAAACTTCATTCAAGTCACGCACAACCTCTTTTTTCATTTTGCGTGGTAAAGATAGTTCCTTTTTAACCTGTTTGATATATTGTTCTTTCATTTGGACACCCTCGCTTGTTGATAACTTTCTATAAAGCCGTTTACGCAGTTTCATAGCTTGACCAAAATAAGATTAGTTCATCAAGTACATTCCTGCCTTTATCAGTTAAAGAATAATACTTTTTGAGCCGCCATTTGCCGCAGCCGGAGCCAACCGGCATTTGATTAGTTCTGCTTCCTGTAAACGATACAAAATGGGGTAAATGGTTCCCTCTTTCGCATATCCCAAAACAGACGCACTATTGTTCAATTCGGTTATAATTTCATATCCATAAGTTTCCTTGCGTCCGATTAGGCATAAGAGTATCATTTCCAGAGAGCCTTTTTTGAATTGCTGGACATATTTGTTATTCATATCGTCGCCTCTCTTTAGTTTCGCTATTTAGGTTTACTAAGTAGCAACTATATTATATCTCTTCCGAAGTATCAGAGTCAATAGGCTTAACGAAAAAGTTACAAGATGTCTGTGTAAGGTAATGACAGAATAGCGGTGTGCTGGCGAACTATGCTTTATTTTGTTTTTTATCTAAATCATTCAATAGGGCGGTAGCATCCCTATTGGCAAGGGGATTCCAAAAGGGAACAGCGTTCTCCTTTGTCTGGGGTGTTCAGAGGGGATAGTGTTCCCCTTTGACCGGAAGAATCCAAAGAAACCGGCGGTTTCGTGGCACACGATTTTCCGTAGGAAAGTCTAGTGTGTTATACCTTTGTGGAGCAGATGGCAGCCGGAATTGTAGCACACTCTGAAAAGTGTGGCCACAGTTGCGGCGTTCTGGCGGGAAAGGTTGCCCCTTGCGGGGCTGCATAAGCGACAGAAAAAAGGCTGGCAGGCGGTGCGGATATGCACTGTCTGCCAGGCGTGTCATTTGCGGAACAAAGGTATATCAAAGCCCCCGTCAGCCGCTGCTTCCCATCGTATCAGAACCACCACGGCAGCTTTCCGCGCAGGCTGTCCATCGCCTCGCCCTCCACCTTCTTTGTCCAGCTCTCGCTGAGATGGAAATGGAGCGCCGCGCCGATCAGCGGGTGCTCGATTCCATCGGTAAAGCCATAGCGGTACAGCAGATAGGTCTGCTCTCTGGCTGTCAGCTTGTCCAGCGCCGCATACAATTCCATCAGCTGCTCTTTTTGGATATAGATTTGCTCCGGCGTTTGGGTGTGAGGGTCGGCTATGGCTTCGATCCGCAGCATCCGTTCATCCTCTGAGAGAACGTCATCCAGATATACTCTCTGGAAGCTGGGGCCATCTTTCTTATCCACCATCCGTTGTTCAAATTGAGCGAGGGCGGCGCGGATGCAGTCTGTCATGGCATTGCGGATTGCCGGTGCTGCATAGGTCAGAAATTTCATGCCCCGTCCTGCATCAAACAAAGGGATCGCGTTCAGCAGGCCGATACTTCCCTCCTGCATCAAATCATCCAAATCAATTCCAATATCATTTTCATCCAGCCCCATGTTTCGGTATTGCTCCAGCGCAATTTTTCGGATGAATCCCAGATTCTTTTCCAGCAGAATGTCACGGGCAGCCGTATCCCCTTTCTGTGCCAGTCTACACAGCTGCTCATTGCTCCGGGTCGGCATTTTGCTTCTCCTGCGCGTGGTCTAAGGTGGATTGGAGAAATTCCGTCAGCGCCTGACCGAACTTGTCTAATGCTTCCTTTTGCACACCGTCCATCCCCGCTGCGCTCTGGGTGACGGCGGCGGAAATCATTTCGGGCGTGATGGTCGGAGTATGAACATCCGCCCCTTTGGTGAGTTCGGTAAACATCTGCTGAGTGATGCCCTTGGTCAAGGACTGCGCTGCTGTGAAATCGTTGCCGATCTCTTTCTTCACTTCCCGCAGCGCCGCCATAAATGTGTTCTGTATCATCGTCAGGTCTGCCTGATATACGGGAACTTCTGCCGGTTGACAGTTCTGCCGCCTGCACCGCAGCGTCTGTTTTATTGTTTCGGCGCAGCATGGCGCTGAGAGTAGTAAGCATCTGGTTCTGTCCGGCGAAACCGGCGGCCAGCGTATCGTCAAAATATTGCTCAATCATATAGGTGACTTCTGCAAAGCGAGGGCTTTCCAAAAGGCGGTTGACGATCTCTGCATTGGCTTTTCCGGTGTACAGATTCCGCGCCGCCTGCACCGACAGGCCCAGTTCTTCAATATCAAAATTTGTCCGGTCGGGCGTGTTGACTTCCCCCAGCAGGAAATCTGTGGAGACTTCAAACACTTTCGCAATGCGGAGCAATGTTCTGTGCTGATCTTATCAGTCTTACCGCTGACAAACCGGCTGATGGCGCTCTCGGTGCTGCCGATGCGGGTCGCCAGCTGTGCTGGGTAATTTTATGTTCCTTCATAAGCTCCTGCATCCGCTGCCGGATATTGCCGGGCAGATAGGCTCCCTCCATGTGACGCACCTCTCTTCTGAAAACTCTCTTTATCCATTATACCTGATAAAACCAGCGCGGGCAAATGCTTTCCGCTGGCTTCGCCGCTCTGAGGTCTTGCATTTTTGCAAGATTTCAGGGCGGCGTTTTTTCATTTCTTGCACTTTTAGCGGATTTTTCGGTTTATAGGCTTTTTCCCCGTATATTCAGGCAGACGGGCAGATACCGTCAATAAATAATGGAGACAAAGCCTATGAATTTATTTGAAACTGTAAAATCCGCTGTCACCGTGAAGCAGGCCGCCGAATACTACGGCTGTAAGGTCAACCGGGGCGATATGATCTGCTGCCCCTTCCACGATGACCGGCATCCCAGCATGAAGCTGAACAGGGATTATTTCTATTGCTTTGGCTGCGGGGCTACCGGGGATGTGATCGATTTTGTGGCGCGGCTGTTCGGCCTGAGCAGCTACGAGGCCGCAAAGAAGCTGGCCTATGACTTTGGCATCGACCCGGACAAGCCCCCGGCAGCGATGGCTTTGAAAAAGCCCTATCCGCTGGCGCGGGCTTTCCGCAACGATGAGATACACTGCCAGCGGGTGCTCTGCGATTATCTGCATCTGCTGGAACGCTGGAAGGTCGAATATGCCCCGCAATCGCCGGAGGATGAACTGGATGACCGCTTTGTGGAAGCCTGTCATATGATCGAGTATGTAAATGATTTGTTGGACGTTCTCATGTTTGCGGAACTGAAGCAGCGTGTGAAAGCGGTGGATATGCTGCTGAAGGACGGCACTATCACCGCGCTGGAGCAGCGGCTCAGACGTCTGGAAAAGGAGGTGCAGCACCGTGGCGAAGAACGAGCAATCGCGTGAGGCCAACCAGCCCATCTGGTTTGACGGCAAGAGTATCAATGAAGCCTGTTTTGTGATGATTTTCTCGGCAGACACAAAATCATCTACACAAACGGGGCTTTTTTCACGCCTGATGGCCGCGTGACCGATGAGCTGCCACTGCGTGGAGAAATTTTGAGGAACTGAAATGCTGTGCGGTCAGCAATATCCCCCGCAAAATCAGCAATATCGTGGAGCTGATGAAGCTGGCGGCGCTGGTAGAGGATTTCCCGCCGGAGGTGACCGCATTCATCTGGCAAACGGCACGTTGTTTCTGGATGGCTCCTTTACGGAGGGAAAACCGGACATCGTGCGTTGCGCCTGCCGGTGGCCTATAATCCCGATGCGCCCACGCCGACCCGCTGGCTGGCTTTTCTGGATGGGCTTCTTTACCCGGAGGACATTCCCACTTTGCAGGAATATATCGGCTACTGCCTGATCCCCAGCAACAAGGGACAGCGCATGATGGTCATTAAGGGCAATGGCGGCGAGGGTAAGAGCCAGATCGGCGCGGTGCTGTCCGCCCTGTTCGGCAGCAACATGAAGGACGGCAGCATCGGCAAAATTTCCGAGAACCGTTTTGCCCGCGCTGATCTGGAACACATTCTGCTGTGTGTCGATGATGATATGCGGATGGAGGCCCTGCGGCAGACCAACTATGTCAAATCCATCGTCACCGCACAGGGTAAAATGGATTTGGAGCGTAAAGGCAAGCAGAGCTATCAGGGATGGATGTGCGCCCGGCTGCTGGCATTCAGCAATGGCGACTTGCAGGCTCTCTTTGACCGCAGTGATGGCTTTTATCGGCGGCAGTTGGTGCTGACCGCCAAAGAGAAACCTGCCGACCGTGTGGATGATCCCGACCTGGCAGAGAAGATGAAGGCCGAGGTGGAGGGCATTCTGCTGTGGGCTTTTGCGGGATTGCAGCGGTTGGTAGCGAACAACTTCAAGTTCACCGAGAGCCAGCGCACCAAAGAGAACCGGGAGGCCGTCAAGCGGGACAACAATAACGTGTTTGATTTTCTGGAATCCGAGGGCTATATCCGGCTGAAAGCGGATGCGTCCATCAGTTCAAAGGATTGCTACGACATTTACCGGATGTGGTGCGAGAAAATAGCCTGACTGCACTCAAACGCCGCAGCTTCAGCGATGCGCTGGTGGCAGCCTGCGGTAAGTACAATCTGGAACACTGCAACACGATTACCAATTCGGCAGGACGCCGGGTATGGGGCTTTATGGGGATCGAGGCAGTGGCAAGGCCGCATATAAACGAGTTTACGGACGCTTCACAGTGTACGTACGTACCGGAAGACTGGCGGGATTGATTTCCGATCTGGTCGCCGGTACGTATGTACGCAGCGATTGACCCTGTTACCTCATATATTGTAGAGGCGCTTCATTTGGATAAAGTGGTCGTGCCCATTTTGGGTACACCTATTTTGATGTGTAAAAGTGGTTATGGATATTTTGTCCACCACCAGAACCGTGAAATTCTTCGCGCTTTTGTGCTGTGAAGTAGGTGTGGTCATTTTGACCACACCTGAAGCGGTCAGTAAAAGCGGTGATTTTGCAGGCATATTTTAGAGCAATCTCAAAACAGCGAAATGTTTCTCTTTTATCCGTATACAGTTCGCCGGATGGCGGCTCACGGAACGACGTACAGATTGCAGCATTTTGTGACAATACAGCCCGAACAGTGAAAAGTCCCGCATTTCTGTGAAGTCGAATATTCCGCCGTTGACCAACGATACGCAGGGAATCATTTCTATCGCAAAACAGCATTTGCACAAATTTCACCATTGACCAAAGCCGGTGCGCTCCCCAGCGTAGCCGGTTCTTTTTTATGACGCAACCGAAAATCATGTTTTATCTATCAAGTGACAAAGGGCTTCACTTGCGAAAATGGAGGAATATATTTTATGAAGTCAAGTATCCGAAACGAAATCAAGCGCAGATCATCCGCGCCGGTTACACCATGCAGGAAGTCGTTGACCAGCTGCACGATGAGTATGGGTGGAGCGACAGCGTATCCAATCTTTCCGGAAAATTGCAGCGGGAATCGCTGCGGTATCGGGAGGCCGTGGAGTTGGCTGACGTGCTGGGATATGACATTGTCTGGCAGAAACGGAGGGATTGAGTATGGAAAAAGCACAATACGCGATTATGCGATTTGCCAAATATAAGGGCCTGAAATCGGCAATATCGAGGCCCATAACGAGCGCACAAAGGAAAAGTACGCCAGTAATCCCGATGTGGATACCAGCCGAAGCAAGTACAACTTCCATCTGGTCAAACCGCCCGGCAAGTACCGGGCCGAGTCAGAGAGGCAAATTGCCGCTGCCGGATGCCGTACCCGGAAAGACAGTATCCGTATGATCGAGACGCTGTTCACAGCCAGCCCGGAGTTCTTTAAGGGAAAGAAACGGGCGGAAATTCGGGTATTTTTCGAGGAAGCTCTGCACTTTTTTGGAACAGCATCAGCCAAAGAGACAATTATATCCGCCGTGGTGCATATGGACGAGAAAACGCCCCATATGCACCTTTGTTTTGTCCCTTTGACGGAGGATGCAGCTCAGCGCCAAAGACATCATGGGCAATAAAAAGAAGCTGACCTGGTGGAGGATGAGTTTTGGAAACACATGGTCAAGAAGTTTCCAGATTTGGAGCGTGGCGAGAGCGCCAGCCTGACCGGGCGCGACCATATCCCGCCCCGCGTATTTAAGGAGATGACCAGACTGACCAAACAGAAAAGCAAACTGGAGGATCTGCTCACTGGAATCAATCCCTTTAACGCCAAAAGCCGGGCGGAGGAAATCTGCAAGATTCTGGATACCTATATTCCCAGCGTGGAGAAGATGGACACACTGCTGCGGAAATATGGCGTAGCCTTCACGAAAACAGCATCCGAAAACAAAAAGTTGAAAACGAAAAATGCCGAACTGGAAGAATCTCTTGCATCGGCGCAGAAGGTCAGCACCCTAAAGCAGATCGAAGACCTCAAGCTGCGGCGCGACTATGACAGTGCCGTGGCGATTTTGGAACAGATACCGGCAGAAGTTTTGAACATCTATGCGCAGAGCAGCCATAGAGGAAAGGAGCGGCTATTGAGCAAAGTTTATGATGATCCGAAATATAATGCGGCATTTGACCGCTGTGTTGATGTGATGGCGCGGCTGTTGCAGAAGTACGGGCCACAGCTGTTGGGGCAGATGCAGGAGACTGAGAAGGATGGCCGTACACAGTCTGCGGCATCAGGAAAGCAACCCGTTCCTGTGTATCAGGAATTTGACAAAGCCGCTTGATATAAATTAAATTTACACGTTGCGTATTTGTTTGGCGTATGCTATAATAAATACGCAACGTGTATTTTGCTTTATGGGGTAAATGAAATGGACTGCAAAACCAAAATAAAAGAATTGCGGGAAAGCACTGGCATGAATCGCAAGGAATTTTGTAAATATTTTCAGATTCCCTATCGGACTGTGACAGAATGGGAACTGGATAACCGCCATGCGCCGGAATATGTACTCCGTTTGTTGGAGTACTACATTCAGAATGAAGGTCTGGCGAAGAAGAAAGTAACGGATGAATGTTTAGAGCTGGAAGAAAGGGGCGGCCTGCATGAAGAAAACTAAAACAAAATGTTATCTCTACACACGGGTATCTACATCCATGCAGGTGGACGGATATAGTCTGGATGCTCAGCGAGACAAACTGCGGAAATACGCTGAATACGAAGATATGGTAGTGGCTGGTGAATATTCTGATGAAGGCTTTTCCGGCAAGAATATTCAGGGCAGGCACGAATTTCAGCGGATGCTGCAAGACATTCAGGACTGCAAAGACGGTGTGGAATATGTGCTGGTGTTCAAGCTGTCCCGGTTTGGCAGGAATGCCGCTGACGTTCTGAATTCCTTGCAGCTGATGCAGGATTTCGGTGTCAATCTGATTTGTGTGGAAGACGGCATTGACAGTTCCAAAGATTCCGGCAAGCTGATGATTTCTGTCCTTTCTGCGGTGGCAGAGATAGAGCGTGAAAATATTCGGACACAGACGATGGCCGGACGGGAGCAGAAAGCCCGTGAAGGAAAATGGAACGGTGGCTTTGCCCCTTATGGATACCGCCTTGAAAAAGGCGAACTGTTGATTGCTGAGGATGAAGTGGACGTGATCCGCACCATCTTTGACCGCTATATTCACACCAACGATGGTGTCAGTGGCGTGGCAAAATATCTGAACCGGCAGGGCTTTGTGAAGAAGTTAAGGCAGAACGGCACCATTCCCGGTTTTTCTGCCAGCTTTGTGAAGAGTATCATTGATAATCCGGTATATATGGGAAAAATCGCCTATGGCAGACGCCGGACAGAGAAGAAGATCGGCACACGGAATGAGATGCACGTAGTTGAGCAATCGGAGTTCCCTGTGTACGAGGGGAAGCATGAGGCTATCATTCAGAAGAAGATTGGAACCTCGCGCAGGAAAAACGGAAAATCAATGCTTACCGGCGTGAGAAAGTCAATGACCCTACCCACGCACATATCTTGTCCGGTATTCTGAAATGCCCCTGCTGCGGCAAAAGCCTGTACGGGAATATTGCGAAAGCCCACAGCAAGGACAAAAAGACCCGCTATTACTATTACTGCAAGAATACGGTGACGCCAACAGGCCACGAGTGTACCTTCCGGCTGAATATTGAGCAGATGGAAATGAACCGCATGGTAGCGTCAATCATCTCTGCTATGGTCAGTGACCCACGGTTTGCGGATGCAATCAAGGCGAAAATCGGCTCCGCTGTCGATACGAACGATTTGGAGAAGCAGCTGGAAGCATTACAGGCGCAGCTTCGGCAGACATTAGGCACAAAGGCCCGACTGGAACGGCAGATGGACGGTTTAGATGTGAATGACCCGTATTATGACCGGAAAATTTCTGATTTGCAGCGCCGATATGACGAGCAATATGGCGCAATAGATGAGATTGAAGTCAGATTGACGATGTGCAAAGCCAGATACGGAGTATCCGGCAGGAGAAGATTTCGGGTGATAATATCTACCGCCTGTTGCTGGCATTCGATCAGGTCTATGAAGCAGCCTCCGAAGTGGAGCGGAAGGAGTTCATGCGGGCGTTTATTGAGCGGATTGAGTTATTCCCGGAAAAGCAGCCGGATGGCAACTGGATTAGGAAGATTATCTTCAACTTCCCTGTCCCGGTGAATGGAACAGAAGTGAAAGAATTGCCCTTGGAAAATGAAACAATAGTCGAGACAGTCTGTCTTCTGTCGAAAAAAGCCCAATAAATCAAAGGTTTTTGCAATTTCGGCAGAAAAATGGATGTGTGTTTCTGTTTCCGCAGAGTGATGATATAAGCTGAGGTTTACCCCAGGGGATAAGCTTTGGAGAACGGGAAATATACATTTTTGGCGAAAATATACTTTTTCGCAAAAGTTATTTCACGTCATGAGGATGAGAAGATGAGTAATGATTTTGAAAATTCACAGGAATATAGGAAAGCACTTGAGATAGCTAAGAAGCAGCAGGAATTATATAAAAATGTTACGAGAGCAATATCTCCGGAAGCATTAGCAAAATTTCAAGAACTCAGTGATAAACTAAATGAATGGAAGAATTCACTTAACAATATGCCGGGTCTTCTCAAGTTGGCAGAAATACTCAAAAATTATCAGCAAGAGGTCAGAGAAACTGAAGGTTTAACTGAAGCTGAATTTGAAGAAAAATATAGATCTGAAATTGAGTGGAGTGAAAAGTTTGGAAAAAATGGTTGGGTTATTTCTGAGCATTCAAATCCTGCAGATATTAAGAATTGGGAACAATTATTATGTGAAGGGGAAGCAAAGGTAGCAGAGTTTTTTGACGGAGAAGATATTGTAATTCTTGATGTGATTATAGAGGGGCTACAGGAAAAGTACGTTTCGGACGAGACACAGTTATATTTTAAGAATGGTATGCAGGCTTTTGAAAATGAAGATTATATGACTGCAGCTATGTACTTGCTTGCATTACTTGATAATAGGGTGAATGAATTAGTAGATTTTCCGAACCAACGGATGAGTTACAGAGTTAAATATTCTAATGATGGCTTTGCGAATCAAAAGGCGGAGGATTTTAGACAGCTTACCGAAAAACGAGGATTCATGTCAAAGAAAATATACTTTTTGGAAATGTATCCTTCGTTAATAGCATATTTGAATAGGATATTTATAGATGGCCTATACAAGTTCGAAAATGGCATAGAACCTCCATATTTGAATAGAAATTGGTTAATGCATGGTCGAATGAATAGAAGCATTGAAAGATATGAATGTATACAGATTTTGAATGCGCTAAGTGTTATTGAGTTCATGTTTGGAGATAGGTAAGGAGCATTATGAATAAAAGAGATGACTTTTCGCAAAAAAACTATAGATAGATTATGTGAGAGAGTGGGAGGAAAGTGTTCTAATCCAAACTGTAGAAGAGAAACAAAAGGTCCTCACAGCAATCCTCAAAAGCGAGTATCAATCGGTGAGGCTGCACATATACCGCAGCAGCTGAAGGTGGACCAAGATACAACCCTACTTAACGCCAGAAGAGAGAAGTAGTATAGAAAATGGAATTTGGTTATGCAAGTCGTGTGCAAGAATGATAGATAGTGATGAAAATCAGTATCCGGCAGAATTGTTATATACATGGAAAAGTATGGCCGAGTATGAACAATTTTGTATTATTAATCAAATGGATAACTGGTTAAAATCAAATGTGGTATTTGAAAGTAGAAAAAAACATAGCATGTAGGAAGGCAAAAGAAGCATTAGATAATTTGCACGGTATATTACAGTACGCATACGAATATTGGAAACATAATTTTGAGAATCGACATTATGGTTCATTTTTGGAAAATGAGCTAATGGAACATTGGGTTCTATATGAAGATGATTTAAAAAGAATTTATACGTTTCAAGAGAAAAGAGTGCTTTTGAATGAGGTGCTATTGGAGTATTCACTGGATTTAGGACCAGAGATATGTCAAGAAATAAATAATTATTGTAATTATTTGAATTTCTCTGGTGCTAGAACCATATAAATAGTACAAGCCAAAATGAGAAATTCCAAATACACATAAACATGGTACAATAGAAACATGCTGAAGGAGGATCTCATATGGCAAAGCAACATGACAAACAATTTAAACTTGATGCAATCCAGTACTATCAAGATCATAAAGATCTCGGAGTACGTGGATGTGCAGAAAATCTTGGCATCGGCTACAGTACATTAACAAAGTGGCTGAAAGACTTCCGAGAATCAGGTGATATTCCTGTTCGTGGTTCTGGTAATTATGCATCTGATGAGCAGAAGGAAATTGCCCGTCTCAGACGTGAATTACGTGATGCCCAAGATGCACTTGATGTGTTAAAAAAAGCAATCAACATTCTGGGAAAATGACGGAAGCCATTTATCTCGAAGTGACTGAGAAGACAGAAGCTGCCAAAAAGCTGGACGCCAGGTTTCCGTCTCCGGAATGTTGAAATTTTTAGGTGTCTCTCGCTCAGGATATCTTGCATGGCTCCACCACGTACCTTCTGATACAGAAAAACGTCGTGAAGCTGTAAAAGCAAAAATACAGGATATTTATGATGATTCCAAGCAGAACTACGGCGCTCCGAAAATCACTGTAGAACTGCGAAAAACCGGTGAAGTCATTTCGGAAAGAACCGTTGGTACATATATGCGCCAAATGGGAATCCGTGCTCAGTGGAGCAAACCATGACGATCACCACAAAAGATTCCGATTCAGCACTGAATTACAAAATATTCTTGATGAGCAATTTAATCCTGATCGTCCGAATG
>ENA-OQER01000118-OQER01000118.1-human-gut-metagenome-genome-assembly--contig:-NODE-118-length-42508-cov-3.585475_pt1 | contig 42508 bp, 54 predicted proteins | sample MGYA00242797_ERZ504639 | MGnify/ENA primary metagenome ERZ504639 (study PRJEB26092, sample SAMD00036306) | human gut metagenome | host: Homo sapiens | study: EMG produced TPA metagenomics assembly of... | reverse complement strand
GTCTCCATTCCCCACAGCATTTCGGTATCTCCGAAACCGGTATATTACACTTCCGATGCATATATTCAAACCAAAATAAAAATAACAAAGCTGCAAGAATGATAAATGCAGCACCATATCTGCTTTTTTCATCGTATCACTCCACCTTATACAGATAAGTCAGGTCTGCATCGTCTCCGGTCAGCATTTTTCGAATATCGGATGTGATTGTCCCAAGTTCCATTGTTGACTGATAGAGATTCTTGGTCGTGCAGTATACATGTCCTTCTTTCACCGCTTTGAATTTCTCAAGCAGCGGGCTTTTTGCCAGAAGATCCTGCATAGAAGACAATTCTCCTTCTATTGTACTATTATAAATAATATAGTCTGCATCTTTTGCTCCGGTATAAAATTCTTCCATCTGAAGGGAAACTGTAGATGTCGCTTCCTCCTCGTCACCTAGATCATCAAAAATATAGCTTCCGCCGGCAAGTTCAATCATTTTCGGCAGATAATCCGCACTTTTTCGCACATTTGCTTCCCCATTTGTCGTGATATAGAAAAATGCCACCGTTTTTCCGGTTGCATCCCGATCACTCACCTGTTCAAACGCTTTCGCTTCTGCATCAAACGCCTGCTCTGCCTGATCTTCATGCCCGGTCAGCAGCCCGTAAAGTTTGACCCATTCCGTACGTCCGAGCGGATTTGTCTCATAGCTGGAATGATCGACCAGAACCGGAATATTAAATTTTTCCATCTGCTCTTTTACTTCCGGTGTATGCAGAATCATGGTATTCTCGATGGCAAGCCCACAGTTTTCATTCAATATCATCTCATAGTCCGGGGCTGAATATTTCCCGGCATAAATAATATCCCCATCTTCCATGGCTTTTTTCGCCTCTTCTATGTACCAGCCATCTGCTTTCAGCGAGCTGAATCGAACCGCATCCAGTGCATCTGTCGCCACAAACATATCCATCGCCGCCGAAGCCGCCAGATAAATATTCTGGATCGGCTGCTGCAGCACCGTGATATCTTTATCCATATCTTCCGGCACAGATTCTCCTTCCGGTACGATCAGATATTTCCCGTCATCTGCGATCGTGACAAGTGCATAATCATTCTGATAATAATCCACCGCAAACATCTTTGCTACTCCAGTTCCATGCTGTGGTCATATGTCAGATCCTTGCTGATATCAGTATTTCGCTTTTCAATCGTATCCTGTTTTTGCGATGCACAGCCTGCCAGCATCAAGCAGAATGTAACACCGAGTACCCCCACTATTTTCTTCATTTCTTTTCCTTTCGTCTCATCCTGGTAACAGCCGGCATGAACACAGCCACTGCAACTGCAATCCACAATGCGATATTTACCGATCCACTCATACCCGATCCGGAACCGGACGCTGTCACGGTGTCTGATGCAAAGGTCAGCGTATACTCTACTTCATGCGGGACACTCATCGCAGTCGTATCTGCCGTTACAGCCATCGGTTCATCAAATTCTGCAACCGGAACCTCAAAAACAGAATTTCCTTCCGTATTGACCGGAAGAAATTTTTCACCGTCAACCAGCATATAGTCATAATGTGAACTGCTCCATTTAATCTCAGCTGTTACTTTTCCATCTTTTACCGAAATGTCAGTCGGAGAATCGATCGTTGCTCTTCCGCTTCCGCCTTCCATCGCAACTTCTGCGGTGTATTCACCGTCTTTTAAATTTAGCTCCTCTGCTGTCATGATTTCTCCTTTTCAAGATAAAAAGCTGCTGCAAAATATGTAGATACATATCGCAGCAGCTTTTCGCAAAATCTGATATTTTTTATTCTTCTGCTTTTACCGGATTGGAAACGCTGACTTTATGGTCATACCATTTTCCTTTTGTTCCGATCAGTGCCAGATCAAATTCCTCGTCGATAGCCGGAACAGGAACATCAAATGCATTCACTTCTTCTGCCGGTTCACCGTCATGATAATCTACGGTTTCCACAACCGGCTGCAGCAGTTCTGCTCCATCTTTCTGTGCATCTTCTGCAAGTCCCGGATACAGGTTTACGATATTTGTAGAACGCAGCGTGATATGAATGGTCATCTTTCCGTCTTTTACGGTCAGAGTTCCTTTTCCGTCACATGTCTCATTTACCTGAAACATACTGCTGTCTGTATTAAAATCAGCAGTGTAAGTTCCATCCTCCAGTACTGCAGCTTCTGCTGTCTTTGTATCTGCTGTCGTTTCTGCTGCACTCTCCGCTGCCTGTGTTTCTTCGGTCTGTACCTGTGTTTCAGAAGCTGCCTCTGTCTGTGCAGCACTCTGTGTTTCTGTCTGGCTTGTGCTGTTTCCGCAGCCAACTGCCAGTGCACAGCTAAGTGCCATTAATCCTGCTAATGTAATGATTCTTTTCTTCATTTTTGTTCCTGTCCTTCTGTTTTGCTTCTTTTTCAAGAATACCTCTGACATTTCTGCTGCGAGGTACACCTCATGTATTACTTATTACTTGTTCATAGCGTCTGCTGTATGGGCAACGTAGAGATCCTGGATTGCTTTGATCTCACCCAGACCTGCGATCTGTGTATCAATGCTGTCAAATTTTCCGGATGCCTCAAACTGGCTCTTCCAGGAATCGTCATCATCGCCTGCCATATCGTTGTTTGCATGATCTCCAGCAACAACCATCAGCGGACGAAGGATTACTTTTTTGTATCCTGCTGCAGATACAGCTTTGATCACTTCTTCGCATGCTGTCTCTTCCGGTTCGCCTTCAACGGTTCCGATAAATACATTTTCATAACCAAGCTCTTTCATCTGAGCCTGCATCTGGCTGTAGGAAACTTTGCTGTATGAGAAGTTCCATGTCCCATGAATACAAATGCAACGCCATCTTCTTTTGCTGCATCCAGGGAATCATAATTTGCTGTTGCTACTGCTTCAGAAGTGATTGCTTCTGCTACTGCTTTTTTATCATCGTTTACAGTATCTGCATCATCTCCGACCTCACCCAGCAGCGGTTCTGCTACTTTTACAGATTCAAATTTATCTTTATATGCATCTACGGCATCCATCAGTTCGTCATACTCTGCACCATGCATCAGATGTGTAGGCTGAATAACCAGATTTTTAACGCCATTATTTACGGCACGTTCCAGAGCCTGATCCATGTTGTCGATGTGCTCATCATCACGAGCCTGGATGTGATTGATAATGATCTGTGCTGTGAATGCTCTTCTTACAGACCAGTCCGGATTTGCAGCCTGCAGTGCATCTTCAATACCTTTAATATCAGCAACACGGCTGTCATTGAAAGAAGTACCAAAGCTTACAACCAGGAGTTCGTTTTCACCGATCTCATCACCATTGCGCGGATCATCTTTGGATGCATCACCGGTATCTCTTCCGAAATAATCCGGATCAGCTTCTTCGCCTTCAACCAGTTCTTTCTGAGCATCTGTCAGAGCATCCCATGCTTCTTTTGCTTCTTTACACTGCTCGTCTGTGTTCTCATTTCTTTCCTGAACATAAATTGCATCGATCAGAGCTGCTACTTTATCTGCTGCTGCCTGATCATCTTCTGCTTCCGTAGCTGCTGCTGTTTCAGAAGCTGCCTCGGTTGTTGCCGCTTCGGTAGCTGCTGCTGTCTCGGTTACTGCAGTTGTCTCTGTCAGAGCAGTTGTCTCTGCTGTTTTGCTTCCGCATCCTGCCAGCATAGATGCTGTAATTGTTGTTACACATAAAATCGTTACCAGTTTTTTCTTCATTTGCCTTCCTCCCAAAATAATACTTCTATTTGAAACAAATAAGAATTGGGAGAAAAAGAAAATCCAACGAACACACGTCGTTGGACTGTATACTGGATAACAACAGCCAAACCAGAATTTCTTCGGCTTCGCTGTTTCTATTTCAATTCGGTACAATCAATCCTCGTGACCTGGAATATCTATTCCCCGCACCACAGTCTGGCAGGTCTCCTGGCTTACAGTTTTAACGCACATTGCTGCCTTCCCGATATCTCAGTGGCATAATAAGCAATGCACTCCTGTTTACAGTGACGAGATCGCACAGGTCTTTCACCTGTTTCCCTATTCTCCGCCTTGCGGCAGCACCAGCTGCTTCTTATTCTATTTCAAATATTCGTTCCTAACAGTCCGATAATTACCCTATAACCTATCATTTATATCTGACTGTTATTTACATTTCCAAATTATAGCATAAATTTTAAAATAATCAACTGTTTTATAATTCTTCTTTCCTGAACTTCTCTGCAAGCATTTTTTCTTTTTCTGTCAGTTTTTCTTTTTCCATAATCATTCTGTCCTGTCTATCATAATCAATCCAAAAATTTATAAACGAAAATACTTTTTTGTAACCTTTTTCCCTGCTGATTTGTATTATAATTGAAAGCACCTTGATCAAGGACTTGCAATTTTTACGATTCAGGCAGCAAATACTTCAATCTGCAATGAATTGTTATCAAATTGTAACTGTTCAGAGCCAAGCAAAATTTCAAAAAACAGGTATAAAATGCTTGCATTTTTAAAACTGTTTTTGAATTTATTTGCGGATACGCCACACCGACGAAATGCGTAGCATTTTGGAGGTTGGCTCTGACAGTTACATCAAATTTTATATTTTAGGAGTACTCATGAGACAACCTGTACAGGAACTGATCGAACGCTATCAGAACAATCTCTACGCCATCGCCTTTAACATCTGTAAAAATCAGGCAGATGCAGAAGATGTTGTTCAGGATACATTGATCCAGTATTACACGACAAGCAAAGATTTTGAAGATGAGCAGCATATCCGTGCGTGGCTGATCCGTATCGTGATCAATAAAGCGAAAAATACAACGCTTGCTTTCTGGCGGCGTAACAGACGTTCGCTGGAGGATTATATAGAAACGTTAACTTTTGAAATCCGGAATCTGAGAATTTATTCGAGGAAGTTCTGAAACTTCCCGAAAAATATCGCATCGTTATTCATTTATTTTATTATGAAGATTATTCCGTCAGGGAAATCGCCGATATTTTAAAGCTCTCGGAAAGCAACGTAAAAACACGCCTGTCACGCGGACGCTCTCTTCTGAAAACAGCACTGAGGGAGGAATGGGAAAATGACGAATAAAGAAAAATACAAACAGGCCTTTTCGGTTTTGCATACCTCCGATATCTCTGAAGGGGAGGTCAAATATATGGTAAAATTAAGAAAACAGCAGAAAATGAAACTTGCGGCGGCTGCAATCGCAGTCTGCGTGATCGTTGGCGGAACAGGAACGGCTTACGCGGCAAATGTCGGCGGAATCCAGCGAACTATCCAGCTTTGGATGCACGGTGACCAGACAAGTGCCACTCTTGATTTAAATACCGACGACGGTTCTTATTCTCTTGAATACAAAGATACCGACGGAAACACCGTCACTCAGGGCGGAGGCGGTGTTGCCTTCGATGCAGACGGAAACGAACGTCCCCTGACCGAAGACGAAATTATAGAGGAACTGAACGCACCGGACGTAGAATATCTCGATGATGACAGCGTATGGGTTTATTATAAAAATCAGAAAATAGAGATCACCGACAAATTCGACAAGGACAATGTCTGCTATGTCAAAATCGAAAACGGCGATGAAACAATTTACATGACCGTTAAATATCAGAATGGATATAGTACTTCTCCTGATAAATATCCGGATCCACGCAGTTTCAATTAGTCTTCAATTTTTAACCTGAATTCTGAAACCAATTATTTTTATCAAGTCAAGCGGATATTCGCAATCCGCTTTGCTACTTCCTCATAACCAAATAACTGCTCCGCAGTTTATCAGAAAGAGCTTGCACTCCTCCTGATACAAGCAAGTCCCCACCCACTGCTTATTGCTTTTCGTAATTGAAGCTGGGGACTTCCTTGATTTGGTTAAATTTCAAAAAATGTGCAGGCTTTGAGTTTTCCTCTGCCTGCACATTTTTATGTTTTCTCCCGCTTACGGTTTTCTGCTTTCTGTCTGTTGCTTATTTGCCTTTTACAGAAAAGCTTCCGGTGCTCCCTTTTTAAGAATCCATCCAGTACCACTTGATTCAAAATCATCTTTTTGAGGATAATAATATCCCCTTATTCCATAATCAACAATTAAACTTACAAGAACCACTAACACTATTACTATAAATTGTTTTTTCATTATTTAATTTTATTGGCTGCGATCCCGCCTTTTTTGAAGATTCTTACATAAGCTGCTTTTTTGTTCTTTGGCACTCTAACCGTTATCTTCTTTGAAACACCCTTGAAGGCTGATTTTCCAACAGTTTTCAGTGTTTTTACTTTCTTCAGGTTTACGGTCTTTAAGTTCTTATCACCAGAGAAAGCATTCTTTCCGATGGTCTTCAGTTTGTTTCCGTTTACCGTGACAGTTTTCAGTTTCGTGCAGTTTGCAAATGCCTTCTTTCCGATCTTTTCTACGTTGCTGCCGATGCTTACGGAAGTTACTTTTTTATTGCCTTTCAGGGCATTGGCTGCAATCGCGGTTACTTTATAAGTTTTACCGTTTGCTTTGATGTTTTTTGCGATTTTCACGCTGCTCTTTGCTTTGCCTTTTGCAGTCATGTTTTTCACTTCAACCGTATCATTTCCGGTAACTTTGTAGTTAAAGATACCGGATGCATCTGCGATCACGCTGCCGATTGCCGGGATCTGGCTGTTGTTATTTCCATTATTACCGTTGTTGTTGTCGTTATTATTATCCGGTTTCTTTGCTTCCAGTGCTTTCATGGCGATGTCTAATGCATCTGCTGCATCTTTCAGCTGTTTTGCAGTTGCTGTTTCAGAAGCAAATGCCATTTCTGCATCCCTTTTTGCTTTTGCAAAATTTGCCCAGCTTTCTTTTGTGTAATCTGCTTCTTTCTTTTCTGCCGCCTGTGCAATCTTTGTCTGTACTTCTGTTTTGCCGGAGGCTTTTACTTCATCGAGTTTGCCCAGTGCTTTCTTTAAAGCATCGTCTGCTTCTTTGATTTCCAGTTTGGTTACTTTTTCTTTCTGTGCAACTTCTTTTGCTTTTGCGATTGCCTCTGCGATACCGGACTTGGCAAAGTTCCTTCCGGATAATCTTTTTCCAGATAAGTTCTCTCTGCAACCTGTGCATCGGTACTTAAGGTCGTTTTATCGTTTACCGTTGCCGGCTCATCGCATACGATATTATATGTCACACCGTCGATCACCGTTGTGGTTCTTCCGATCTCGTTTGCTTTGATTGTCACGGTTGTTCCGTCGGTGTTATTCGTTTCTCTGCTGCTCCAAGAAGTTTTGTCTGATTTCCTGTTCCATTCGTTGGGTAGAGAACAATAACATGGTCTTTATTGTCTTTATTAAAGATATTGGCGATCAGATATTTTTTACCGGAAGTAACTTTTGATACTCTCTGATATCCCGGAACAATATCTCCTGCTTCTGCTTTGTCCTTTTTCTCAAGCAGAACCACCTCATAGGTTCCAGCTGTAAAGCTTGCATTATAGAGTCTGTTTGCGTTGAAGTCCATGTTTGTATAATAGAAAATTACATATCGTTCTCCGTTTTCTTTGCAGATACGGAAAGTATCACTGCCATCTGTCGGCGTTACCAGCATATTATTTTTTGCTGCTGCACTGAAAAATGAATTTGCACCGCTTTCATTGGTGAGATATACCTTTTTATTTTCATTATATACTGCATACACATTTGCTGTTCCGGTTGAAGTAAAGGTAAACTCTGCATCTGTCAGATTCAGTGATATATCATTTTTTGCTGCAAAACTGCTCAGGTCAGAATTATTGTTTGCTATATGTGCATACATCGGCACAACTTCTTTTTCTACACCATCTACTTTTGCATAATTTACATCTGCAATCTTTTGATCTGCTTCCGTCGTAATACCTGTTTTATGTTCTTCTGCCACCTGGTAAGACCTTGTATAAGTTTCATTTCTGGTAAGTTCTACGCCAAGCTCTAAATCATTTATATAACCATCTGCCGCAAGCTGGGCGATATCATAATTATCATAGCGTATGCTTCCTCCGCCATTTTCCCAGAGAAGTCCTACCGTTCCGTTTTTCAGCTCTGACATACAGGAATACTGATAAGTGCCGCTGTTTACTGAATAGCTGTTTTTTAAAGTCAGCGTCTTGTCTTCTTCTACCAGAAATGTAAATATTTTACCGTTTGCTCGTCCACTTCCGCCCGGGGCAGCTACCAGGATTGCCTGTTTTCCATCAATCGTTTTAGAATAACTGATCGCTGTCACATTACAGGTTGATGTACAAGAAACGCCTGTCTTGACCGGCTTTGTAAATACATAATCACCGGATGTATTTCTTACTGCATCTGAATAGCAGACCACTCCCTGTCCGCTTCTGAAGAACATACGCAATGTTCCGTCTGAAAGCTCTACGACTTCACTTTCGGATGACCAGTAACCACCTGCGGCTGCTCCTGGTACGTCATTGGATCTTTCCCATGTTTTTCCATTATCATCAGACCAGATAATGCTTGCATTTTCTTCCCCATCGCCATGATCATAGAATGGAATGACGATCGTACCATCTGAAGTCAGTAGCCCCTGCCCCGGAGATACCAGCAGTGCTGTCTCTTTTGTCGGACGTTTGATCTGTGGATTCAGGATTTCCGGATCTGTCCAGGTAAATCCATCATCGTATGTTTTTGCATACATCATATATCCGGTATTGTATACATGCAATGCAGATCCTTTATAGAAAATATTCTGCTGAATATCCGTATTGGAATTAACCTGTTTCTGTGTCAGGGTATCTTTATACTCTCCATTTTCTACTTTATACAGGTTGTACCACTTATCCACGCCATATTCTGTTTCCGAATGATCGGATCGCTTTAAAATTCTTGCATATCCGTTCTCATCCCAGTCCCCTACATAATAAGCATACGTTGTGGCATCGTCATCTTTTGGCTGTGTGTTTACATTGTCATAATTATCCGTTACTGCCAGATAATCTTTTCCGTTTACTTTAACATAACCGGTTCCTTCTCCCGGAGCTTTATAACCGCCCATTGTCGTTACGCCGGTTGGGTTTACATCGGCAATACAATAAATTTCTCCGTCTTTTCCCTGTACCAGTGCCGGATCGATGATCGTAGTTGCCGTATTGCCGATATAACCATCGCTGTCCGGAAAATACAGCGGGAATGAATAATTCCAGGTCTTACCATTATCGGTTGATACAGAAGCGATCGTATCCAGTCCGCCGCCGTCACCGGTTGTAGAATATCTCGCATCCGCTGCTGCCAGAAGATTTCCCTTCTGCGTAACGATAAATGCCGGGATACGGAAATACTGACTTCCCGCTGTTCTCTCTGCAAACGGCTGGTTCTGTGTTACATGCTCTGCTGTCGTGTTGATCGGACCTGCTTTCAGCAAGTCTGCTGCGTCTGCTTTCGCTGCCGGAAACACAGCTACTGCAAGACCACAAACAAGAGCTGTTCCAAGCCCCTGTTTCCACAGTTTTCTTTTTTCATTCTTTTTCATAGTTTCCTCCTTATTTTCCCTCCTGTGATTATTCAAATTTACTATATTTTTACTGTTTTGTCCAGCAAAAAAAAACCTTCCTACAGCACTTGCATGCTATAGAAAGGGTTCGCCGCTCTTTTTATAATCTTTATATTCTCAAATTTTGATTAGTCCTGAACGTATGGCATAAGAGCGATGTGACGTGCTCTCTTGATAGCTACTGTCAGAGCTCTCTGATGTTTTGCACAGTTCCTGTGATTCTTCTCGGAAGGATTTTTCCTCTTTCAGAGACATATCTCTTCAGTTTGTTTACATCCTTGTAATCGATTTTCGTTGTTTTCTTTACCACAGAAAACGCAGACTTTTTTTCTTCTGCGTCCGCCTCTTCTCTTCATCGGAGAATCTGGTCTTTCAGATTTATTGTAAGCCATTGCTGTAAACCTCCTTTAATGTCTAGTTAAACGGTAATTCTTCGTCAATACCGTCCGGGATATTCATAAATCCATCGCCGCTGGCTGCACTCGGTTCCGGTCTTGCAGGTGTATAGTTATTTCCATTTGCCTGAGACGCAGCTTTGCTTTCAGCAAACTCCTGATCCTCTACTACTACATCTGTAGTGTAAACCTTGTTGCCATCTCTGTTGGTATAGCTTCCTGTCTGGATACGACCTGTAACGACTACCTTCAGTCCCTGATGGAAATACTTCTCCGCAAACTCTGCACTGCGTCCGAACGCTACACAGCTGATAAAATCAGCGGTTGCTTCGCCATCGCGTTTGTTGAATCTGCGATCTACAGCCAATGTATATCTTGCAACTGATGTGCCGCTCTCCCCTGCGGAATAACGAACATCCGGATCTCTGGTCAAACGTCCCATTAAAATAACTTTATTCATTTTAAATCTCCTTATTTATGCTTCCTGTCTTACGCATAAATATCTGATAACATTTTCCATGATACGGACATGTCTTTCGATTTCTGCCGGAGCTGTAGCATCAGCTTCGAACTGGATGAAATAGTAGAATCCTTCTTTCATCTTCTGGATTTCGTAAGCTAATCTCTTTTTACCCCATTCGTCAACATTAGTAACTGTTCCGCCGTAACGTGCAACGTATTCTTTTACTTTTTCTACAGTTGCTACTCTTACGTCATCCTCAATTTTTGCGTTAACAACAACGGTTAATTCGTATTTGTTCATGCTCTTCGCACCTCCTTATGGTCTCTGGCCCACTATTACCTTCGTGAGCAAGGAATTCAATGTTTCAAAATGGCTGCTTGTCTGCAGCCACTCACAATTCTTGATTTTATCATATTTTTGCAAGACAGGCAAGTATTTTTTCTTATTTTTTGCAATGTTTCCGCCTCGCAGCCAAACCTGACTTTGAAGCGGAATCATGATCTAATTCACATATTTCGCTATTACATCCCATATGGATGATCTTTCAAATCCAAGCTTCCACTCTGCCACTCCGGCCAGGCCATATTCCTGCACAAGTTTCATCTTCTCTTCGATCGATGCTTCGTTTTCCAGCCAGATCTGACAGAAATTGCCATCTTCATCTGTGAACTCTGCATAATCCTGTGATGTCTCGCTGCTCCATCCGGCAGTCACCTTGTAATCGGACAAGATCTGGTCTGCTTTATCCATGCCGATCGCCTCACTGCTTACTTCACCGGAAGCATTGGTCTTCCATAATCTCGTGTAGAACGGAATACCGCTGATGATCTTTTCTTTCGGAACGTTTTCCAGTGTTCCGGTAATGCCGTCTCTTTCATAGGAAAGGGATGCCACGGAACCGGCATCGGAGCCGACATAGTGTTCATCATAGCCCATAATGATCACATAGTCTACGACTTCGCCAAGCTCTTTCTGGCTGTAATGTTCATTGAAACTGTATGGCGGCGGGACATCCACCGAAAGTACAAGATTGTTATTCCTGCACTTTACAGAGAGTTCCCTCATAAACTGCACATAGCTTTCGGAAGTTTCTTCCGGTAAGGATTCGATATCGATATTAATGCCATCCAGCTGATAGTTGAGTGCTTCGGTAATCAGCTGTCCTTCCAGGTTCTCTCTGGATGTGGTAGTGCCAAGCACAGTGTCGGTATCAATATCCGTACTGAAATTGTCCATCAGTCCCCAGACTTCCATATCATTCTGATGTGCGGTATCTACATAGTCACTGCTTGCAAGAGAAGAAATATCTCCATCGTTGCTGCTGATAGAAAACCAGGTCGGTGAAATGACATTGACCCCTTTTACATCCTGAATGTCCGCTGCAAGTGCATCGTTTGAATCCTGGCTCGTCACCTGATGCCAGAGAAGATTCATGTCATAATCTTTATGTATGCTGGTGTACTCTGCCGCCCGGAAATCACTGGTGACCTGTTCTTCGTAGCTGTCAGAAAGCTTTTTGCTCTTCATATAGCCAATATATCCATCCGCAGTCAGAACTTTTGTCCACTCTTCTTCCTGCTCCAGAACTGTCACTTTATCTCCGGTCGCTTCTTTTTTTAGAATCGGACTTTTAATATCTGCATCCAGACGTACGCTTTCTTCTTTTATCACATCCGAAAAGGTTTTCGTTCCCCACTGATTGTTTATAATAATATGAAGCGGTTCCTGCTCCACCGAATACTGAAGTGCTGTATACTGTGCCAGATAATCCAGTGCAATATAGACATTTCCATCCTGCGAAACAACGATCTGATACGGCATGCTGCCATTTCCGGTAAGCGTTGTATATTCATTGCTGTCATACGGAAGTTTGATAATATCCACTGCCGTTGTCAGTATGACCTGCTGTTCTTCATCGCTTTTATAAAGATGATCGTTCAGATTTTCTTTTGCAGTCGCATATTCTACATATGCCGTGCCATCCTTCACAAGTGCTTTCCCCTGTTCCAGACGGTCCGGAAGTACGACTGCTGCATCCTCCCCTCCGGAAGTGCCAAAATATTCATTGCCATCCATCACTTCTTTGGATGGAATATATCGATTTACAACTTATATCCTACGCCTGCCGCAGCCACCGCCAGGATCAGCGGCACTACGACCTTCACAGGACTTTTCTTTTTCTTCATTCATTGTACCTCCATACTATGATGCCTGCGGATTGTTCCGTGCGGTGCACTCCCACAATCCGCCTCAGTATTCGCATACTGCAACATCGTTTTTACAACGGAATACATCGTTTTGATTCAGTGTATCATAGATTTATGAACGAAAGATGACTTAAGTCTACATTTTTTATAATCCTTCGACCTGTATGGTTGTCTTCTGTACTATGGGGATTTGTCATCAGACCTCTTTCTTTTTTATATAGTCGAATCCGATTCCTATAATGTGATCGTCATCATCGCTTACAAAATCTCTCATATACTCCTCTTCTTCCCGGATCATGCACTGGTGCATGATATCCGAAGGTGTACTTGGCTTTCCATTCAACCACAGCTTCATGCCTGCTCTGGCATATGCATTTAATTCTTTTTGCAGTCGATGTTTCCGTTTTTTTCTGCTGCCTATAGTTCCACCCCCCTCTCGTTAAACTTAAAGATTCTGCTGACATTATCGTGAGAATTTAAATCGAATACACATAAGGCTGCTGCCTGACATGCAATTCCGGTCAGCATTGCTGACACGAAAACAACACCGTATACGAAATCTGTAAATCAGAAACATTCAAGCCTTTTTCTATTCTTTTGCAAAGTGCAGTACGTTCTTTTTTGTTCCGATCAACAGTACTTCAGGATACCAGATAACATTCATTGTACGAATGCAAAGTACCAAAGAGTTTACATGGCATCTTTTAAGCTCAATATTGCTTTATGGAGGTACAATCATTTTTTTGGAATATTGCGGAGAATCCCGCATAAGATAATAAAAAGCGACAGAATTCGCTTTCTTATTCATTTTGATTTTTGATGTTGCTTAAAGCATTGTTTCATCCTCACATTGATTATTATATACTTTATGTTTGAAAAATGCAAGATGTTTTTACACTCTTTTTATAATTTTACACTGGCAATCTACTTTACTTTTTGATAGTATGCAGATATAATTATAAGATAATAAGATGCCAAGGTCAAAAGTCTGAAGACACAATGTGCTTGCACAGGAGTGGTTTTATGGCATCTTTTAACCTTAATCAATATCATAATCATAGTAATTCCAATAAAAGGTTAACATATCATAGATAGGATGTGATAATATGAAGATAGAAAAAATCAACGATAATCAGATTCGCTGCACGCTTACACGTCAGGATCTGGCAGACCGTGAGATCAAGCTCAGTGAACTTGCTTACGGCACAGAAAAGCAAAGCTGCTGTTTCGTGATATGATGCAGCAGGCCGCATACGAATTTGGTTTTGAAGCAAATGACATTCCTTTGATGATAGAAGCGATCCCGATTTCTTCCGACTCTGTAATTCTGATCGTTACCAAGGTGGAAGATCCGGAAGAACTTGATACACGTTTTGCAATTTTCACCGTCAAACGGCGAAGAGAACAACAACATCACTCCGCCGGCACCGGCACCTCTTGAAGGAGCCGATGATATCCTGAATCTTTTCAATAAGATCCACGAGGCAAGAAAGATGGCTGAAAATGCAGCAGCAAAAACTTCTGAAAAGAAAGAAAAGACTCCTGCAAAACCGGAGATCAATCCGGAATCCTTTCATCTGACGAAACTTTACCGTTTCCGCGATCTGGACACTGTGATCCGTGCAGCTCATATTCTGCAGAACTCTTACCAGGGCTGCAACACGCTCTATAAGAATCCGGAAGGCCGTGAATATCTGCTGACACTCAGCAAATCTGCACACACACCAGAAGAGTTTAATAAAGTCTGCAATACCCTTTCCGAGTATGCTTCCAGCCTGAAATACACACCGGGCAACGAAGCATTCTTTGAAGAGCATCTGGAATGTATCGTTGCGGATGAGGCTCTGCAGAAGCTTGCATTGATCTGATTGATATGAAATCGATAGTCAGAGTTTCTGAACCGATTCGCTGCAAACGGAAATAGAGTGTAGAAAAAGCGTCTCCGCCTGGAAAATCCTGGTGGAAACGCTTTTTATTTTTTAATGGATATTCACAATCCACTTTTGCTGTCTGTTTATGCCTGTTTGCTTTCAACAAATGCATTTACTCTTGCTACCAGCAGATCCGGCTCGATACCATGAACGAGAGCTGCCTCTTCGATGGTCTCCATCTGTGCGGATGGGCATCCAATACAGTGCATGCCGCCTGCTACCAGTACGCCTGCCATTTCAGGATCCATTCTTAAAATATCGCCGATAATCATATCCTTGGTTATTTTCTGCATGATTTTCCTCCTTTATCATTCTGTACAGACTTAAATTTCTCATAAAAATCTGTACCTGATTTCTTTTGACAGGTTGATTATAATATGTTTTTGTACTTTATGCAAGGCATAGAAAAAACCTCTTGTATATTCCAGACTTATGTATTAAAATGGGATAAAGATTCGGAGAGCCGAATCCTGTTGAAAACATATTTCATAAAAATAAGGAGGTTTTATCATGGCATACGTTATTACAGATGAATGTGTAGCTTGCGGTACATGTGCAGAAGCCTGTCCGGCAGAAGCTATCAGCGAAGGCGATGGCAAATATGTAATCGATGCAGATGCATGTCTGGATTGCGGTACATGTGAAGGAGAATGTCCTACAGGTGCTATCGTAGCAGGTGAATAATTAAAAAATTTTATAAAAGCAAGGGGAGCTGCGTAAGCAGCTCCCCTTGCTTTTCTATTTTCTTTTTATTTAAAAATCCGAAACCATTTTTTATGGCTCTCCTTCTCTCTTGTCGCTGCCACCATCTGCCGGTTATGCTGAAAGGAGCGAATGGTTTCATCCAGATTTCGGTAACGTTCTTCCTCTCTTTTTTCCTGGATCTTCATCAGGATCTCCATTTCTTTTAAAACACTGTCTGCAATCCGATTTTCCAGCTCCACATTATTTTCCTGAAGAGCACGTTTCATGATATCACCGACAATGTCCTGAAATTTTTCCAGGTTGTCCAGTGAATCTACAAACGAAAGTATGGTCTGTGGTTTCGGGACTTCCTGTGTGCTGTCTTTTAAATTCGCATCCGAATCTGTTTTTTCTGTATGTTCTGCTTTTTCAGTTTTTGTTGCTGTGTCTTTCATTACTGCATTTTTCTCTTCTGCGATTTCCGTTATTTCTTCTGCTTTTTTCTGTATTTCCGGAATCAGCACCTTGATCGCTTTGAGCTGAAATCCTTTGTCCCGCAGTTCTTTGACTTTCTTCATGATATAGATCGTTTTATCGGTATAGTAGCGATGTCCAAGTTCCGTTCTGCCCACTTTGATGTCCAGCTCTTCTTCCCAGCTTCGAAGTACATGTGCCTCCACCCCTGCCTGTCTGGCGGCATCGGAAATCATGTATCTGATCTCGCTCATCCTCTACCTCCCAATATTGTAACCGTTCAATACTTTCGCAATTACAATGCAAAACCAGTTAAAGCAACTGCTTCCATCTGTATTGAATCATTACTTATGTTTTTGGACGTTGTCCCTTTTTGATGCCTGCGAGTTTGACCCTGGCATATTTACATGAGAATGCCAACGAATTTGTACCCTGGCATTCTCATATGATTGTAACATATTTCTTTCTCAAAAACGCAAAAAAGATATCGCAAAAAGCGACACCTTTTTCATCCCGGAAACTCCCGGCGTTATTTTTTTAAGTTGCAAATTTGGTGAGGTTTGGCAGCCATGCAAGCTCTACCGTACCGATCGGACCATTACGCTGTTTGGCTATGATGACTTCTGCAATGTTCTTTTTCTCGGAATCTTTATTGTAATAATCATCTCGATAAAGGAACATTACAACGTCGGCATCCTGCTCGATCGCACCGGACTCTCGCAGGTCGGAAAGCATCGGTCTGTGATCCGGTCTCTGCTCTACCGCACGGCTCAGCTGAGAAAGTGCAAGCACCGGAACCTGAAGCTCTCTGGCAATCTCTTTTAAGGATCTCGAAATATCGGAAATCTCCTGCTGTCTGGAATCTGCACGTTTGCTTCCTGTCATCAGCTGCAGGTAGTCGATCATGATGACATCCAGACCTTTTTCTGCTTTGTATTTGCGGCATTTGGAGCGAAGCTCCGCAACGGAAATACCAGGCGTGTCATCGATGATCAGGTTGGAACGTCCGACGATCCCGGCTCCTTCGATCAGCTTTGCCCAGTCATCATCGCTCAGATTTCCGGTACGAAGCTGCTGTGAATCTACCTGTGATTCGAGTGCGAACAGTCGGTTGACCAGCTGTTCTTTTGACATTTCCAAACTGAAGATCGCTGCCGTATAATTTTTCTTAAATGCCATATACTGGGCTATGTTCAGTACAAATGCGGTCTTTCCCATGGAAGGACGAGCTGCGATCAGTACCAGGTCGGAAGGCTGCATACCGGTTGTCTTGTAATCCAGATCAATAAATCCGGTCGGGATTCCGGTCACGCTTCCTTTGTTTCTCGATGCCGCTTCAATCCGGTCGAGTGCCCGCAACACGACATCTTTGATCGGCACAAAGTCTCCGGAATTTCGTTTTTGAACAATATCAAAAATCCGCTTTTCTGCTGATTCCAGAATATCTTCTAGTTTTTCTTTTTCGCTGTAGCAGTCATTTGCGATCTGTTCATTGACTTTGATCAGTTTTCGCAGAACTGCCTTTTCATGTACAATCTGTGCATAGGCATCTGCATTTGTAGAGGTCAGTGCAGAAGTCAGCAGATCTTTGACAAACTCCAGACTGCTGATCTCAGGCGGTACGTCTTTTTCACGCAGAAGATTCTGCAGCGTGATCAGATCTACCGGTTTGCCGTCATTATAAAGCTCTACGATCGCATCAAAAACAATGCCATACTGATGCTGATAGAAATCGTCTCCGCTTATGATCTCGGAGGCTTTGATGATGGCTTCCTGATCCATGAGCATAGCACCGATTACAGACTGCTCTGCCTCAACACTGTGGGGCAATACCCGCTTGATCAGTGCTTCTTCCATTTTTATGCCCCCTGTTAAATACCTTCTACTACGACTTTCAGCTCTGCTGTTACCTTCGGATGCAGCTTAATCGCAACGCTTGTTGTGCCGACTGCTTGATCGGATCTTTCATCTGGATTTTCTTCTTATCGATATCATATCCAAGCTGTGCTTTTGCAGCTTCTGCAATTTCTTTGCTGGAAACAGAACCGAATACTTTTCCGCCTTCGCCTACTTTTACAGAAACTTTTACCTGTGCCTTTGCCAGTTCTTCTGCAAATGCTCTTGCGTCTGCCAGCTGTTCTTTTGCAACTTTTTCATCGTGTGCTTTTTTCAGTTTCAGATCATTGATGTTCTTTGCACTTGCTTCCAGTGCAAGTTTTTTCGGGAACAGCATATTTCTTGCATATCCATCGCTTACATTTACCATTTCACCTTTTTTTCCAAGTGCTTTTACATCTTCTACAAGAATAACTTTCATTTAAATCGCTCCTTCTTCTATCATCGTTCTTATCGTACTTTTCAGCTTATCTTTTGCTTCTTCAAGTGTCACTCCGTCCAGCTGTGCCCCGGCGATATTCAGATGACCGCCTCCGCCGAGACGCTCCATAATGATCTGCACATTGACCTCATCGATGGCTCGTGCACTGATATAAATACGCTCTTTGTATTCTGTCAATACAAAAGAAGCCTTGATACCGACAATGTTCAGCAGTTCATTTGCGGCCTGAGCACCGACTACAGTCGGGCTTTCCAGATCTCGCTCGGACAGCAGCTGATCGCATAATACTGCTCAAATACTTCTGCGTGCGAACCGCTTCTGCTCTCGCCTTATAGGAACTCATGTCATTCCGGAACATCTTGCGGACACGCGTCACATCTGCTCCACATCTGCGTAAGAATGCTGCCGCTTCAAAGGTGCGGACCCCCTGTTTTCGCCATAAAATTATTGGTATCAATAATAATACCTGCATAAATACAGTCTGCTTCTTTTCCTTTCAGACGGATATCATCTGCAAAGTACTGCAAAATCTCTGCAATCATCTCACATGCGGATGATGCATACGGCTCGATATAGGACAGAACCGCATTTTTGATCACTTCGCTGCTCTGGCGGTGATGGTCAAGCACAACGATCGTCCTGGTCTGATTCAGGATCTCGGAACACTCTGTCATGCTTGGACGGTTCGTATCAACAACCACCACAACAGTGTCGTGATCCACGATCTTTCTCGCCTGCTCATGTGTCACAAACATATCTTCCGGATATTCTTTGTCATTTAGGAACAGATTCACCCACTGACGGATCGATCCATTGATATCTCCGAGCACAATATGGGCTTTTTTGTCAAGAATCCTTGCCGCACGCCATACGCCGACGGCTGCTCCGAAAGAATCGATATCCGTGATCTTGTGTCCCATGATGACCACATCTTCGTGGCTTCCGATAAATTCGCGAAGTGCATGTGCCTTTACTCTTGCTTTTACACGCGTGCTCTTTTCCATCTGCTGGGATTTGCCGCCGTAGTAAGAAATTTTATCGTTATCTTTTACGACTGCCTGATCACCGCCGCGTCCAAGAGCAAGCTCAATGGCAATTCTTGAAAACTCATAATTCTGTGCATAAGTACTGCCGTTCACTCCGATACCGATACTTAAAGTGACCTTCATTTCGTTTCCGATGTTGACCGTCTTTACCTCTTCCAGAAGGGAAAAACGGTTTGCTTCCAGTTCTTCCAGTGACTTATATTTCAGAACTACAAAATACTTGTCCTTCTCAAGTTTTTTTGTGATACCGTCCAGATTCGCCACATATTTGCTGATCTTACGGTCGATCAGGGCAAGCAGAAGGGAACGTCTTACCTCCTCCACGCTCTCAAGCACTTCATCGTAATTGTCCAGGTAGATCAGTCCGGCAACCATTTTCTGTTCCTGATTCTGACGGATGTAATAATTCAGCTCCGTATTGTCAAACAGATACAGTGCGATCAGATAATTCCCTTCCTGCGGAATATCCACAATCGATACTTCCTCGTTGAGATCTCCCATTGAAAGCTTCTGCAGATGTGCCTGATAATCGTTTTCATTGTAAAAAATCTGCACATCTGTTTCTTCCTTTTTGCACGGAAGTGCAGACGCATCAATCTCCGGAAACAGGTTTGAAATATTTTTCCGATACCTGGAATCCTTTCCTGTCACATCACAGAATGCATCATTCATCCAGAGTACTCTTCCATCCGTATCGAGTACCGCATACGGAATGGAAAAATTTTTCAGCATCCCTTTCTGGATCTGGGAATACTGGGATGCAAACGCAATCATCTCACGGAGAACAAACGGACGGTAACGCAGCATCAGAACAGACATCAGAACCCAATAAGCGGCAGTAAAACAAAATACCAGAAATCCTGCTTTCACATCGATCGCAAAAACCAGGATATCCAGCATCACAAGTAAAACCGCCACGACTGCCGGCCACTGCATATAGGATTTTAATTTTCCGCTGTGCCTTACCTTCTTTTTCTTATTCATTGCATCTTCTCCAAACCCTCAGTTACTATCAAAGCCTATCATACCATTTTTCCGGAAATAGAAAAGGTTTTTTTACGCTTCCAGCCATTCCCTGACCACCTCTCTGATAACAAGCAGCATCAGCGGACCAAGCAAAACTCCCGCCGGTCCGAAGATGCAGATCCCCACATATACTACAACTGCGATAACAATGGGATATACGCCCAGCTTTTCCCCTAAAAGCCGTGGCTCCAGGAAATCCCGCGTGCTGTTGGTAATGAGAAAGAAGTCAGGTAAGCTGCGGCATGAAAGAAGTCCCCGCGAAACAGTTCCAGTGCCGCCCACGGAAGCAGGATCGTCCCTGTCCCGATAAACGGAAGTGCATCCAGAAAACCAATCAGGATCCCGACCAGCAGGGCATAGGAATTCTGCAAAACCCACAGACCTGCCACGCACTCTGCCATCACTGCCGCCATGATCAGAAGCTGTGCCCGAAGCCACAGACCCGCCATCTGCCACAGACGTTCCCCAATCCGCACCAGATGACGAAACGTGCTGTATTTCTGCAATTTCTGACAGATTTCATCATAATCTTTGATGATCAGCAGGACAGCCACAAAAATCACAAAGAGCACACTGAACCATTCTGCGGCAACGACTGCATACCGCACGGAATATCGAAAAACCTGCGTGATATTGACTGCCTGTATTTTTTCCGACATTTTTTCAATGTTCTGATAAACAACCTCCCTGACTGCTTCGCTTTTTATCCCGAATTTCTGATTGAGCAGCACACAGCATCCGTCGATCATCATTCCATCTTTGCCTCGTACTGATCAATATGCAGAAAAATGCTGCGGATCTGTGCAAACAACCGCACACCGAGGAACCACATGCATACGCCTGTTATTCCAAGGATCAGGCTCATCATGCAGAACAAAAGACTCCCTTTTCCTACTTTCCGAAAACACGGATATTTTTGCAGACGGATGGCAGCCGGATTTAAAATCCTTACAATCAAAAAAGCCACCAGAAATGGGGCCACATAGACGAATATATATTTAAAAATGATATATACCGCCATTATGATTCCCACAATTCCGATTGCTTTTCTGATTTTTGTATTCATCTTCGCCGCACCTTCCTTATCCTCTTTTATCGGATTTAGTATGTACGACATAATTTTTTTCATTCTGTTATCCTGTTTTTACCGGATATTGCTATTCTTTGCGGAATTTTTCAAACGCTCCTCCTTCCGGAAGAACGGTGAAATCCATCTGTTTTCCGGTTTTCGGATGCAGGAAACTTAAGCTGTAAGCACAGAGTGCCGGAGTTTCTTTTTCGCGTGTTCCTGTCGTTTTTGCGGATTTTTCGTCGTATTTTTTATCACCCGCAATCGGCATGCCCGCTCCGGAAAGCTGTACACGGATCTGATGATGCCGGCCGGTCAGAAGTTCGATATCTACCAGGCTGAGATCCTCTGTTTCTTCCAGGATCGCATAACGCAGTTTGCTTTCTTTTGCACCTTTCGTTCCCTTTGGCACAATATAAGAAGTGTTTGTCCTGCGGTCTCTCTGAAGATAATCAGTCAGTTCCTGATATTCTGCTGCTGTTTCTGTTTCTTTGTATATATCGGCATTTCTACGCACAACTGCACAATATCGTTTCACGACCTGACCGCTGCCCTTCCGGTCTGCAATCTGACTGCTTAAATTGGCTGCTGCCTGTTTTGTCTTGGCAAATACGATCACGCCCTGGACCGGCTGATCTAAGCGATGCACAATTCCAAGATATGGCTCTCCCGTTTTCCCGGACTCTTCCAGCAGATACAGTTTCAGAATGCTGACCATATCTTTGACTCTGGCATTTGCACTCTGAACCGGAACTCCTGCCGGTTTGCGACATACGAGAATATAGGGATCCTCATACAGAATCCCTATATTCCCTACCATTTTGATACATTGTTTCTGATTGCTGTTTTCCGTTTTCATTTCTCCACACATAATTCTGTCTGCCTCAGTCAGATTACAGATATTTTTTCAGTGCATCCACCTTGTCCAGTTTTTCCCATGGCAGATCCAGGTCGTTGCGTCCAAAGTGTCCGTAAGCTGCTGTCTGTTTGTAGATCGGTCTTCTCAGATCCAGCATTTTGATGATGCCGGCCGGTCTTAAATCAAAGTTCTCACGAACGATCTCTGTGATCTTTTCGTCAGAAGTTTGCCTGTTCCGAAGGTATCTACCATAACAGAAGTCGGCTGTGCCACACCGATCGCATAAGAGAGCTGGATCTCGCATTTGTCTGCCAGTCCTGCTGCTACGATGTTCTTTGCTGCGTAACGTGCTGCATAAGCTGCAGAACGGTCTACTTTTGTGCAGTCTTTTCCGGAGAATGCTCCGCCGCCGTGACGTGCATATCCGCCGTAGGTGTCTACGATGATCTTACGTCCGGTCAGTCCGCTGTCTCCGTGAGGTCCGCCGATCACGAAACGTCCGGTCGGATTTACAAAGAATTTGGTGTTCTCATCTACCAGTTCCTGTGGCAGGATCGCATCAAATACATGTTTTTTGATATCTTCGTGGATCTGTTCCTGTGTTACGTCCGGATCATGCTGCGTAGACAGAACAACTGCATCCAGTCTTGCCGGTTTTCCGTTTTCATCATATTCTACGGTAACCTGAGTTTTTCCGTCCGGTCTTAAGTAAGGCAGTGTTCCATCTTTGCGGATCTTGGTCAGCTGGCGTGCCAGTTTGTGTGCCAGTGCGATCGGATAAGGCATGTATTCTTCGGTTTCGTTTGTTGCAAAACCGAACATCATACCCTGGTCACCTGCACCGATTGCCTCAATCTGATCATCGGTCATCTTGTGTTCTTTTGCTTCCAGTGCTTTGTCTACGCCCATAGCGATATCGCCGGACTGCTCATCGATTGCTGTGATCACACCGCAGGTATCAGCATCAAAGCCATATTTTCCTCTGGTGTATCCGATCTCACGGATCGTATCTCTTACGATTTTCTGGATATCAACGTATGCTTTTGTGGTGATCTCACCCATAACCAGTACCAAACCGGTTGTTGTTGCTGTCTCGCATGCTACACGGCTCATCGGATCCTGCTCAAGCAGTGCGTCCAGAATCGCATCAGAAATCGCGTCGCACATTTTGTCCGGATGTCCTTCTGTTACAGACTCGGATGTAAATAATAATTTCTCCATTTGTCTCTCCTTTTTTAATAAATGAATGTATGATGCCTTTGAACTGTATGGAATTTTTACGATTCTGACATCGGTAATTTTATAGTTCCTGATAATATGAAACTACATGGTTTCTTTTTATAATCCCACAGAATGGTTTTCTGTAGAACGAAAAAAGATCCACAAAAAGCGGACCTCTTATTCCAATGATAAGTTCAATCCTCTTATTGTTCGAATACTCGCTCAGGTTGCACCTTCCTTTAAGGGGTTGCCGTGACTTCACAGATCCTATGTATCTCCATCACTCTGAATAAGAGAAGCTATTTAATTTTCAACCAACTCTCAGTTTGAATTTCTGAATTTCCTTTTCGGTGCTAACTCGTTCAATCTCAGCACCAAGGCTGCGGAGCTTGTCTTCAAAACACTCATATCCACGCTGAATATAAACAATATCATCGACAACGGTGACACCTTCTGCTGCCAGTCCGGCGATCACCAGTGCTGCTCCGGCTCTCAGATCCGGTGCGCTGACTCTTGCTCCTGTAAACCCATCGGTTCCATAGATAATAGCAGAATTGCCTTCTACTTTAATCGTCGCACCCATTCTGGTAAGCTCGTCCACATATTTGAAACGATTCTCAAAAATGCTCTCGGTCACGATACTGGTACCGTGTGCCAGAGCCAGGGCAACTACGATCTGCGGCTGCATGTCGGTCGGATACCCCGGATACGGCAGTGTTTTGACGTTTGTGCTATTTAAACGTTTAGATGCTACCACACGCACAGCATCGTCAATTCTTCTACCTCACAGCCGATCTCGACAAGCTTTGCTGTCGTTGCTTCCAGATGTTTCGGGATGACATTTTTAACCATGACATCGCCTCTGGTCGCTGCTGCTGCAAACATAAAGGTTCCGGCTTCGATCTGGTCAGGAATAATGGAATACTCTGCCCTGTGAAGCTTCTGAACACCGCGGATACGGATCACATCGGTACCGGCACCTTTGATATTGGCACCCATGCTGTTCAGGAAGTTCGCCACATCGACAACGTGCGGCTCACGTGCTGAATTCTCGATGATCGTGTATCCCTCTGCCATAGATGCTGCCATCATGATGTTGATCGTCGCACCTACGGAAACCATATCTAAATAAATATGTGTTCCTTTCAGCTTTTCTGCCTCTGCAACGATGGAACCGTTTCGGATACTCGTTGTCGCTCCCAGTGCTTTGAATCCTTTCAGATGCAGGTCGATCGGTCTGCTGCCGATGTTGCATCCGCCCGGAAGCGGTACTTCTGCTCTTTTATATTTTCCAAGAAGTGCTCCCAACAGATAGTAGGAAGCTCTGATTTTCTTAATAAACTCGTAATCTACACTTACCTGACCGATCATAGAACCATTGATAGCCACTTTATGGCGGCTGATCCTGTCAACTCTGGCTCCGATCACACTGATCGCTTCGAGCAGGACATTGATATCCTGGACATCCGGAAGATTATCGATCACCACGGTCTCATCTGTCATAATCGCCGCTGCCAAAATACCAAGTGCCGCATTTTTCGCTCCGCCGATTTCAACTTCGCCCACCAGGGGATTGCCGCCTTTAATTACATACTGTTCCATAGACACCTCTATTATTAAAATATACTCTCTATCTCTGATGCATCCGTTATCGCTCTGCATCATTATCATCATTTTTCAAATTGCTTTTTTTACTTTTTAACGAAATTCTGTAAACGTCCGGAAATGACGTAAACACCTGCGAATATGTGCCGAGGACAAAAAGCGATTCCCCTAACATCATAATTTTTATTATACCACAAACTTGGTGTTTGTAAACAAAAATTAAGATTTCAGTAAAAAGCAACGAAGATACATTTCAGGAACCGTGGATTTTAGCTATATTCTCCGTAACATTCTTGTAACAACCGCTATTTTCTGCTCCTATATCGCAAAACCACCTGTTCCATCGTCTCTTCCACGCTCATGTTCGTTTCATCGACGGTGATATCAGCATATTTTTCATAAAGTGGAATGCGTTCTTCATAAAGGCTCTGCAAGGTCTGGCCTTCCTGAAGTGCGACACCTCTGCACCGCAGGTCACCGAGTCGCTCCTCCAGCTCCTCGCAGGTCAGTTTCAGATAAACGACCGTTCCGATCTCTTTTAAATGCTGCATCGCAGAATCTCTGTATACAACACTTCCGCCGGTTGCGATCACGCATCTTTCTGCCTCAATGGAAGCATTGACGCGTGCTTCAATATCAAGAAATCCTTCCGTACCAAATTCTTCGATCAGTTCCGGAAGCCTCTTTCCTTCCTGACTCTGGATCTCCAGGTCGGAATCAATAAAACGATATCCCAGTACTTTTGCAAGCACAACACCAACGGTGCTTTTTCCCGAACCCGGCATGCGATCAGGATGACATTTTTTGAACTCTTCATTTCTTACCACCTGCCTGTTTTTTCATAACTGTATCACAGCAGATATGGTTTGTAAAGATTGCTTCTTAATGGCACATATTTTTTCCCTTCTGCACGTACACTGTAAAAAACAGTTCAGGTATCTGCCTATGTCCTCCTTTCTTTCCAGACTTCGCAGGCACAAACTTCTGCTTGCTTTTCTTCCTGCTCTTATCTTTCTCTTTTGTTCTGTTTTTTATTATGAAATCAATCATTCTTTTGTCGCTTTCTGTGATACAGTCTTTCGAAATGAAATTACAGAAAATACTTTAAATCTGCACTATACACTGGAAAACCCGGAAATTTTAAATCTTTCTGATCCGGATGTTTCGTTTGGTTCCATGAACCCGGAAGTTCTCGCAGATGCTTTTTCACAGCAGAATATTTATCTGGAAAAACTTTTCAAATTTCCCAAAGACTGGCTTTCCACAAAAAACCGTCTCACTTATGATATTTTAACAAGTGCTTTTTCGTTACAGGCAGAGGGTGAAAAATACCTGCTTTACGATGAGCCGCTCGGTCCGTCTCTCGGCACACAGGCACAGCTGCCGGTTCTGCTTGCAGAATACAGTTTTCATAATAAAAAAGATATTGAAACGTATCTGACTCTTCTTTCCGGGCTTCCGGAATACTATGACAGCATTCTGCAGTTTGAACGTGCCAAATCAGCTGCCGGACTTTTCATGGATGCTTCTGTCGCTCAGGGCGTGATCGACCAGTGCGATGCTTTTCTTAAGACCGGCGATCAGAATATTTTGTTTACCACTTTTGACAGCCGCATCGCCTCTCTTGATTTTTTAAATGAAACCGAAAAAGAGAAATACTGCTCTTTGAATCGGAAAGCCCTTGCTTCCTATGTTATCCCGACTTACCGGAAACTTTCCAAAGGGATTTCTGCGTTAAAAGACAGCAGCAAAAACGCTCTCGGTCTTTGTTATCTTCCGGATGGCAATTATTATGCTTATCTTGTCAAAGACACGACCGGCTGTTATGACAGCGTGGAAACGATTTTTAAAAGAATCCAGTCACAGCTCGTAAAAGATATCCACACGCTGCGTCAGATCGCACAGAAAAATCCACAATTATTTTCCGATTCCGGGGATGAAACGCTGAAAACGGTGAATGATCAGATTTCTTCTGATCCAAAGGCGATTCTGAATGATCTGAAACGGAAAATGGCAGAGGATTTTCCGGAAATCGCGGACGTGACATACGAAGTCAAATACGTTGAAAAAGCTCTGGAAGATTATTTAAGCCCGGCTTTTTATCTGACCGCACCGCTCGACAACCGCAACCAGAATGTCATCTACATAAATCCGAAAATCGGTTACCGTGGACTGGATCTCTATTCGACACTTGCACACGAAGGTTATCCTGGCCATCTGTACCAGACGATTTTCTCGAACGACTCCGGTATCCGCCCTGTCCGCAGTCTGACAAATTTCGGTGGTTATGTGGAAGGCTGGGCAACCTACGTGGAAATGCAGTCATTTTCTTACGGATGTTCTGATACTATCATTGCCGAAATCTATCGCCTGAACCGTTCTTTAAACCTCGGCATCTCTTCTTTTCTTGATATTCTGATCCATTATTATGGATATGACCGCTCGCAGACGGCAAAGGTTCTTTCGCAGTTTGGCTTAAATGGAGAAGGGACTGCCGATGCCTTTTTCAACACCATTTTGGAGGCTCCTGCAAACTATCTGAAATACTATGTTGCTATCTTTGTTTTGAAGATTTAAAACAGGCAGCCCTGAAAAAAGAAGGTGCTTCTTTTTCTTTGAAAAATTTCCATAAAAAATACTGGAAACAGGTCCGTGCCTATTTCCAGTATTGTATAAATACGTTCTGCAAAAATCATAATGAATTTTGCGGTTATTTCCATGATGCCAGGGTCTAAAGGTCAAAATGTCGTTTACTGCTGATACTGCTCAAAAAAGCCGATCAGATTGGTGAGTGCCTGTGCCAGCACTTCTTCTTCCTGTTCACTCATATTTGCAATCGTCGCCTTGATCATTTTGTCGTGAAAGAGGCGATGATGCTCATATGCTCTCCGGCCTTTTTCGGTAAGAGAAATCAGCACGACCCTTCGGTCTTTTTCGCTGCGTGTACGATTTACATAACCTTTTTTTACAAGATTGTTAACCGCAATCGTCAGCGTTCCGACCGTAACAGAAAGTTTTTTGGCTACGAAAGACATATTTCGCGGTTCATCAATGCCGATTGCCTCGATGATATGCATATCGTTATTGGAGATCTCGCTGAATTCCCCCGTCCGGATCGCTTTCTCTTCCAGTGTCATAATATCATGGAATAATCGAACCAGAACATTATTTAACGTGTCGTATGTCGTACTCACAGCTTTCCTCCTTCTGCTTTTCAGGCTTTGTCTCTGTCAACTAATTCCCGGTAGACATCTCTTTTTCCGACTCCGCGGTCTTTTGCTACCTGTTTCATCGCTTCTTTTTTTATCCATGCCCTGATCCAGGTATTTCTGCATATGTTCTTCGATGTCCATCTCTTTCCAGGCTGCCTGACTTTCCTCTTTCATCTGCTGCCGGCTTCTGCCCTCGAGCACCAGTACACATTCGCCTCGCGGTGCTTCCGCTTCATAGTACGCCACTGCCTCTGAAAGTGTCGTGGTAAATGCTGTCTCATGCTTTTTCGTCAGTTCCCGCAGAACCGTCATTCTGCGGTCGCCAAGTGTTTCCAGAAGTTCTTTTAAGGTACGCACCAGCCTGTGCGGTGCTTCGTAAATGATGATCGTCCTGGTCTCATCTTTTAATTCTTCCAGAACTTCCTGTTTTTCTTTTTTATCCGATGGAAGAAATGCCTCAAAACAGAAACGTCTGGTGGATAATCCGGAAAGTGTCAGTGCCGTCACGCAGGCACAGGCTCCCGGAAGGGAAGTCACCTCAACACCGTTTTCATAGCACAGACGCACTAGATCTTCACCCGGATCGGAAATGCCCGGCGTACCGGCATCGGTGATCAGGGCGATGTCTTTCCCTTTTTTCATTTCTTCTATTAAAACATAGGCTTTTTCGATTTTATTGTATTCGTGGTAACTCGTCAGCGGAGTATGGATATCAAAATGATTTAAAAGCCGGATGCTGTTTCTGGTATCCTCCGCCGCGATCAGATCGACCTCCTGAAGCACTCGCAGAACACGCATCGTAATGTCTTCCAGATTTCCGATCGGAGTTGCACACAGATACAGTTTTCCCTGATTTTCGCTCATATATTTCTCACCTTTCCGAATGCTCTTTGACCCTGGCATCATTGTATCCGTAAATATCATAAATCTGCTTTGTATACACACCCGGTTTCTCATACACGATCAGCGGTGGCTCACAGGTGATCCTTGATTTTGCACCTTTCATGGCTTCGATCAGGACCATGTTCGGTTCTTTATCGATATACGGATGCACCATCTGCATTCTCTTTGGCTCAAGTCCGTACTTCACAAGCAGATAAAAAATCTCCGCCAGCCGGAACGGTCGATGTACCAGATAAAACTTTCCGCTGTTTTTCAGAAGTTTTGCTGTCTGGACGATGATGTCCTCCAGCGTGCAGTAAACTTCATGCCTTGCGATCATTTTTGCATTATCCGGATTGACCAGACCGTGATGCTCGATCATATACGGCGGATTACTTGTGACTACATGAAAAGAAGCCGAAGCAAACAATGTCCCGGCCTCCTTGATATCGCCTTCTACAATAGAGATTCGCTCTTCCAGATGATTATACCGAATGCTTCGCATCGCCATATCCGCACTCTCATGCTGTATCTCAAGACCGGTAAAATGTCCGGCTTTTGTCTTTGCCGCCATCAGGATCGGGATAACTCCAGTCCCGGTACCGATATCCAGAACGTTATCTCCCGGCTTTGCCTTTGCGAATCCGGAAAGCAAAACCGCATCCATTCCAAAACAGAATTTTTTCGGATTCTGGATGATATGGTACCCGCTTCTCTGCAGATCATCCAGTCTCTCATCCGGATACAGTTTAATTGTCATTTAGTTTTGATTTTCCTTCCTTTTTCTCCATTGCTTCGAGTTTCTTCAGCTCTCTTTCTTCCTGTTTCCCTGCCCCGCCGTTTTTTTCTTTTCTTCTGCGAGGTTTGAACTTGAGCTGTTTGACATCGTATTCACGGATCTCTTTTTCGTCCCCGACTTCCACAACCACTTTTACGGTCTGACGAAGCACGTTGACACTGTGTACTTCTCCTTTTAAACCGTCCTCAGTCGTCACCGTATCATTGACCGCCGGCAGACGGCTGTTCAGATACTCGTAAGTCTCCTCTTCATTTTTCAGGCAGCACATCAGTCTTCCGCAGACACCGGAGATCTTGGTCGGATTCAGTGAAAGATTCTGCTCTTTTGCCATCTTGATTGAAACCGGTGCGAACTCAGATAAGAATGTATGGCAGCAAAGCGGTCTTCCGCAGATGCCGATACCTCCAAGCAGTTTTGTCTCATCCCGCACACCGATCTGACGAAGCTCGATACGTGTCTTAAATACGGATGCCAGATCTTTTACCAGATCACGGAAATCGATTCTGCCGTCCGCCGTGAAATAAAACAGGACTTTGTTGTTATCAAACGTATATTCTGCATCGATCAGCTTCATATCCAGCTTATGTTTGCGGATCTTCTCGGCACAGATACGCATAGCATCCTTTTCCTTTGCCAAATTGCGTTCTACTCTTGCATCGTCATCCGGTGTTGCGATACGCATAACGGCTTTCAGCGGCTGAACTACTTCGTCATCCGGAATCTCCTTTGGATTGGCTACGACGCTGCCGTATTCGATTCCTCTTGCTGTCTCAACGATCACATGGTCTCCCTTTTTGATCGGCAGTTTTTTCGGATCAAAGTAATAAATCTTCCCGGCCGTGCGAAAACGGACACCAACAATTTTTATCATTATACCAAATTCTCCTTTATAAGAAGAAACAGCAGTTCCATGGTCAGATCAAAATTAACGTTTGCATTCAGACGCGTTTTCGCTGTCTGGAGTCCCCGCAGAATATTTTCGATACCTTCGTAGGAACTTTTATTGATCTGATCGGTGATCACATTCAGCTCATCTTTAAAAATAAGCCCATTGCTGTCTCTTGTCGCTTTAAAATACAGGATGTCACGATACCACACCGCCAGAAAATCCAGATAATCCTGAATATCAATCTTAAATTCGGATACGGATTTCACCGTTGCGATAATATCGTTGATCTCCATCTTAGATACATTTTTCAGCAGATGAAGTGCTGATTTTTGATTTCATTAAAGCTGTCCGATGTTGCCAGCTGTACGGCTTTTCCGATATTGCCCTGTGCAAATGCCACGCAGACATCCGCCTCATAATCCGGCACCTGTACATGCTCCATCAGATACTGCTTGACTTTATCGTCTGCGACCGGTTTCAAAGAAAGCATAACGCATCTTGATAAGATGGTCGGCAGAAGTGCTGATGCATTGTTTGCAAGCAGCAGAATCACTGCATATGCAGGCGGCTCCTCGATTGTCTTCAGAAGTGCATTCTGTGCAGCCGCTGTCATTTTTTCCGCATCCGGCACAATATAAATTTTATATTTTCCACTGTATGGCTTGATCAATACATCGTTCACAATCTGTGTTCTCACATCATCCACGCTGATGCTGTTTGGCTTTTCGTGCATCAGATGTATGATGTCAGGATGGTTGCCGCTCTGTGCCTGTACACAAGAATGGCAGCTGCCACAAGGCTCTGTGCCTCCCTTTTCACACTGCAGTGTTTCCGCAAAAACATCCGCAAGCAGCTTCTTGCCGCATCCCTTTTCTCCACTTAATATATACGCATGGGACACCTTCCCAAGTTTCATCGCACTTTTCAGATGCGTAACAATCTGCTCATGTCCTACGATTTCCTCAAATCCAGCATATGCTCACCCCTCTCTGATTTTATCATTCGTATACCCAATGATTTTCTATTATATCATAAATAAGCGGCTTTACCTAGAGTTTTTTCTTTACGATACATTTCTTTTTGAAAAGATACCTGTAAACGACTGACCAGTTTTATTATGTAAGATTATATCCTGATGAGAATTTACAGATGTGGATAGATGCAGAAGATTCACTAGAAATCAAAAAAAGCAGCGTGAATACCTGCTTTTAATGTGGAAAGTTGAGATCGTCATTCTAAAACCCGTATTCCATAAAGAAAATTGCTATTTTATCTAATTTTCCTTCATTATATTCTGCAAAATCCAAATAATATTTTGGAATACTTACCGCTTGCATTTCTTTTTTATATAGCCATTGTCTTGTTTTGGCTTCCGGAGCAAAAATAACTGCTTGATTTTCACTGGAAAAATCTCATTATAAGTACATGCTGAACGATCCAAAACACACTTCCAATCCATATTCTTATCCTGAAAATATCGATTTAGTTGATTCGAAAATTTCTTTGCTTTTTGCATATAAATGACATTCACAATTGGATTATAATGTTCTCCCTCTATTACAGGAATTTCCCATACTAAACAACACGTTTTCATTTATAGATCCCTCCTTGCCAGATTTTATGTTTTCATTATAGCGGAAGCACTATAAAATCCTGATTTTATACACTGCTTACTCCGCAAAGTAAAGCGGACATTCACAATCCGCTTCGCTACTTGCTCATGAACGCAGTCGCTTAGTGCTTTGCACACTTGAAGCGGGGGAATGCTTCTCTGCGTCCAAATCGAAGTCACTCATGGCTTTATACATTATTTACTCTGAAAAATAAATTCTGTAATCTTCTCAACACACTTTTGCAGTTCTTTATTCTGAAAACGCTTTTTTATTCCTGCCTTCTCCAGGTTTTCTTCCGAAAAATCAGCACTGTCTGCCAGAAAACGCCGACACATCTCATCATAATTCGGCTTTATCTGACTGCGTTCCCGATCCAAGGCCCTTGCCAGACGCATCCCGTCCTCAACCTCGACATAAATCGGCACAATTCGTTCTGCCCCATAATAATCCCGCAGTTTTTCATAGGAAACCAATGTTCCGATTGCCAGATAATCTTTTGTATCCAGATCTGTTTGCTCATCGTCTACCGTAAAATATTTCCAGACTCCGCCACGACCTGATATGCCCGCAGCTCAATCACCTTCCCGGCATCCTGAAGCTCTGAAAGCCTTTTTTCATCCACAAAATGATACTGCACACCATCCGTCTCATTCGCTCTTGCCGGCCTTGTCGTATACAGTACGATCTGGTGCAGATTTAATTCCTTTTTTTCAATATTTCCTTAAAAATCGTGTCTTTTCCCGATGAACTTTTGCCCATCATATAAAATATTTTTCCCATGTTTTTCCTTACTTGTTTCCAAGAATACTTCTGATATTCTTGTTGTTCACCGCCTGCAGGCGGGAATCTCCTCACGTCTGATATAACAATGCCCCGAACAGTTGAGGGCATTCTGTTTCATAATCTCATATCTGATACTAACATTAATCCCATTTCCATTCAAGGCATTCCTCGTTTTGCTTTACTGTTCCAAACTCATATCTTCCGGTAACTCCGTAAGTCTTCTGGCTTCTTCTTCACCGAAACCTTCCCTGCACAAATTTTTATATACCAGCATTTTCCCTTTTATTTCTCCTTCCATTTTTCCTTCACTTCTTCCAATTTCTATTCCTTTTGCAATTCCCATTTTCTCCAGTCTTTCTGCTACATCACACATACTCCGGACTCCTTTCTTTTTCCTGAAAATTTCCTCATAGCGTCTGTCTCCCGTCATAACCTTTAAAAGCTTCAGCACTTCATCCACATGCCTGATCTCTGTTGGATCATCCGGGATATAATCTCTGTTTTTTCTTTTCTGTACAAAAAAAAATTCGCCACTACTTTGAAGTCACTGTGGAAGCGACTGATCTGCTCTTCTGTCAGCCATGCAACCTCAAAAACATGCATCTGGTAATCATTTACATACATATCCAGACATCTTGGGATTTCCATCAGTTCTTTGATCTTTTTTCTGCTGCTCCAGTGCCTGTCTGTCCCGAAATACAATACAATTGTCACCACCGGCAACATTTTTCTTCTTTCCTGCTGTAACTGATTCCGGTATGCCGCCCCATCGTATCCAATGATGCGAAACGGCATATGCTTCTCCACCTTGCTCTGGTTCTCAATCCCACAGATTGCCAGTTCTACCTTTTCCTCTTTCCAGTATTTTGCAATATCACGCTCCAGTTCGTGAACCTTGTCATCCTCTGCTTTGTACTGTGCATGAACGGTTGTATTTTCCAGAGCTTCCGGTTTGATTTCCTGAACTCCATCAAATAGTAAGCCATTTATGATATCCGCAAACACATCATTATGATCTTCCAGAATTTTTTCTGTAATGTCCTTTTCTCCCATAGGCTTCGCTCCTTTTCTTTTGTTTTTGGCACGAAGCTGCTAAGACTGAAATGCTGCTGTTTGCTACGCTTCGCGCAGGTCTTTAATGTTTGGATTTTCCTGCCGAATGGCATAGAATATCGAATAAGATTTGATGTGTTGAATTTGTTTGTGTTTATTATACTTGTATATGTGATTCATGTCAACCTTTTTGTTTCTTTTCTTAAAAACATCCAAATAAAAATTGACCGTTGGTTTCCTGGCAGGTGTAAGGAATGGAAATGCCGCACATTTTAAAATAGTGTTTGCAAAAGAATAGTATTGCATGTGCAAATGAACGAATTCCCCGAAGGGCACGTAAAAGTGCCTTCTTGGGAATTGTTCATTTTGCACATTGCTGTACATTTTTGAACAGCCATAGTTTTTAAAAACACTTCATATCATATTTTACACGCTGGCAGGAAACAGCCTTTTGCCACGCTGGTACACGCAGAAAGTTTTTAGAATCAAAACGTTCCGCATCAAGATAGTAAAAAAGCAGAGGCACAGTGACGGCGGCAAATTTTCGTTACTTTACTTCTGCTTTTTAATGTTCTGTATTTTGGCTTGAGAAAGCTTTTCGCTTAAGCACTCACTGACAGGCCAGGAGCTTTTGGCAATGTGCAGACGAACTGCATTGTAAAACATGGTGCGTAAAATAATACAGCCATGATGAATTCGAAAACAAATCGCTCTGACGGTAGCAAGGATTCCGTCGTGAGGTTTGCGATGTTGCCGCCCCAAAGAGCCGCTGTCTGAGCCTCGAAGAGGCGAGTTTAGGCGAAGGGCGGCTAACACACGAGCGAACCGAACAGGAAACGCAGCGTGTCAGGAGATTGTTTTCGAATCATTATGGCGTGCTATTTTACACAACTATTTTTTTATAACATTCATTTGCACATTCCTGAATCTCCGCTGTATACTTTCGCCGATATCACAGACACGATCGGCACGGTCAGTACGATCCCCAGTGTTCCGGAAATTCCTTTTATTACTTCAATACCGATCGAATACATATTTACTACCTGAAGGTACGGCATAATGTATGCATAAATTAAGATCATCGTATTGATCGCTCCTCCAGTAAATGCGAGGATCAGTGTATTTGACATCGTACCCATCATATCTTTTCCCACATGTATCCCTGACTTAAACAGTTCTTTCGCCGTCAGCTCCGGTCTTTTATTATGGATTTCTTCTATTGTCGAGGAAATAGAAACTGCAACATCCATGACTGCTCCAAGAGATGCAATCAGGATACCGGAAAACAGTACTCCGCCTATCTGAAGTTTACTGTTCTGAGACACATACACCATCGTTTCGATATCTTCAATGTTATAACCTGTGATTCTGGTTATTTTTCCAAATACTGTCGCAAACACGCCTGCGATCAGTACGCCTGATATCGTTCCCGTCATAGCACAGATTCCTTTTTTTGTACTTCCGCAGATCAGATAAATCGAAACAATCGTCACCACGATCACCACTGCAACTGCTGCCAGGAAGGGAGAGACACCTATGTACATCAGCGGAATGTATAAGTAAATAATGCAGATAAAGGTAAAAACAAGTGCCAGCATAGATTTCAGTCCACGTTTTCCGCCAACCAGAAATAATACCGCTCCTAAAACTGCAACGATCAGCCATATAAAATTACCTCTGTCATAGCCATAAATACTTCCTGACAGTTCATCGCCATAACTGTCAGCTGCACGATCACATTCATTCCCTTTTTGCAATAAGTTCCGTAAAGATAACCATTCATGTTGTTGGCTTCGCATATTTTTCCTTTATACTTTCCTGATGTGATCTCTACTTTCACATTCTGCTTCCGCCATTGACTTCTTTGTTTACTGTGTTATCCTCTACAACCTCAACAACTTTTGCTTTTACAAAATAAAAATTATCATCTGAAAGCAAAGGAACTCTGGTTATGTTGGAATTAAATAACCAAAGTCCCGCTGCGAAGATTATGAGGAAAACCACAAATATTGCATTTGAATATTTTTTCATTTTCCGAATCCTCTGTTTTAATATAGTTCAGTTCTGCAACCATTTGCTTTGTGGCTCGCCGCCTGTAAAGTCGAAAGCCACCTCACATCTTATGTGTTTCATCTGAAAATTATTTTGTTTTTACTTTAAATGTAATCTTCTGCTTTCCAAAGGAAGCCGTTACTTTTACTTTCTTTTTGCTCTTTTTCACAGCTTTCATTTTTCCTGTACTGGAATTTTTACAACTTTTTTGTTTGAAATTTTGTATTTTACATTCTTTCCTGTAACACCGTTGATAGTCAGGCTGAGCTGTACCGTTTTGCCTTTCTTTAAAGCAATGGTTGAACCTGCTTTTACTGTCTTCTTTCCTGCTTTCAGCTGTAATTTTGCTGTTGCAGCAGGCATTACGTTGTTGTCTGTATTGTTGCCGTTATTATTGTTGTTATTGTCATTTACAGCATTGTTTGTTTCTTTTTTCTGCAGATTTACTTTTGCTTCCAGAAGACTGTCATACTGATTTTCAAATTTTTTTCTTTGCAATGAGCAGCTGCATATCCATAGTCTTGTCCAGTAAAGTTGAGAATCCGATTTTTAAAGCAGTGCTGTCGCCTCGCTTATAATCACTCTGAGCATAGCCATAGTAATTCAGCATATCATTTGCATTATCTGCATCATTCGTCTTATCATATACGGCTGCCAGCTGTGCTGCACCTTTATCCTCTGCTGTATATTTCATCAGGTCTTCGGCTGCTGCAATTTCGCTCTGCAGTTTATTCCAGGATGCTTCTGTATAACCATCGTTTTTGATTTCTTTTGCCTGTGCGATCAGATCCTTCATGGAAACCTTTTCGCCTGTTTTGTAGAGTGTATAATCATCTGCATATTTGTTTCCATTGTAATCGTATGTTTTGATAACGATGGATTCATCCGAAAAATCAATGGTTGAGAATGTCGGAATCTGTGTGTTGGAACGCTCTGCGATGTAATACTGTTTTGTGGTTGCCAGTTTATAGAACTTACTTCCTGATGCAGAACCTGCTGCAATGTAAAGTGTTCCTTCCGGATTGATCGCTACAGAATCATCATACTGGATCGCTGTTCCGTCTGCCATCAGATAGGATCTTGCATAAGAATGATCATGTCCGGTTAAGCACATATCAATACCGAACTCATCCATCAGCGGTGCAAACAGTGCTCTTAAGTTTGCTCCGTCTGTGTCAGAGTGCGGCTGACCGGAACCATAGATGTCGTGATGGAACATAACAACTTTCCATTTCGCATCCGGATTGCTTTCCACTGCTTTTTTCAGAAGTTCTCTGTGTTCAACGGTATTTCTGTTGTTGCTGTTCAGACTGATAAACAGTACGTTCCATAGCTGAAGTAATAGTCAGAACCAGAGTTTGTGCTTCCAAGTCCGTCTTCTGAATTCGGATTATTGTAGTGATATTTATAATCGGTTCCTTTGCTCTCGTGATTGCCAATGGTCGTTGCCAGCGGGAGCATTCTCAAAAGTGCCGGATAAGTAAATCCTGCATATTCGCTTTCTCTGACATTCTTTCCATCTGAACTGTCTGTTCCTGCATAGTCAATCTGGTCTCCTGCCGACAGAATAAAGCTTGCATTTGGTGCTGTGATCTTTGCCTGTTCCAGGGTTTTATTCCAGTTAAAGGTATCTACTGCAATATTGATATCATCGGCAGTTCCCTGACCCTGTGAGCCGGATGCTCCGATCTGCGGATCACCTACGAGAATTGTCTGAAAGTTTGTTGTCTTTTTTGTTGTATAGGACTGAACCTCGCTCCAAGCAGGATTTTTTACATCATCGGTATAACTGTAATAATAGGTTGTATTTTCTTCAAAAAGCCCTTCAACCGTAACTTTATTGGATGCTTTATATGTATTTTCTGATTCGAACGATTGATCTCCGTTGCCGTTCCTTTAAATTCCTGTGCATCGCTCAAATCTTCCTTTTTTCCGATTTTAACTGCCGGCTCACCTTTTTCCAGGCTGTACCATGCAAATCCCAGATCTTTTGCTGTCTTACCAGGTGTTAAGATAATTCTTGATGAATCATAGGATTCACCTTCTCCGGTAAGATTTCCCTGATCGTCTTTTTTATTCCAAACGGTATCTTTCCAGGTGGTATAATCTGAAATATTCTGTGTATCTGTAAATAATGTGCTGCTTGCACTTGTCTCTCCATATGCAAAAACATTGACCGGTGCTGATGTTGCTGCTACTGTTACTGCCATTGCTGCAGCGATGATCTGCAAAGCTTTCATTTTCTTCATATTTTTTATTCTCCTCTGCCTTCACAGGCTCTTTTTAAATGCATTTTGATTCTTTTATTGATAAGTCTTATCATTTGGCAGTATACAGTTGTTATGTAAAGACAATTTACGGATGTGTGTAAAATCTAAGTAAACTTAACTTTTCTTTTTTCCCGCAATTCTTTAAAAAAATCACTTAGCATGGTGCTGCATTCTTCCTGAAGAACTCCTTTTGTCAGTTCCACTTGATGATTGAAGCGATCCATCTGCAAAATATTTAAAACAGAACCGGCGCAGCCGGCCTTCGGATTCATGCTTCCGATGACCACTCTGGATACTCTCGCCTGAACGATTGCCCCGGCACACATCTGGCATGGTTCTAACGTAATGTACATCGTACATCCTTCCAGTCTCCAGTCACCAAGTTTTTTGCTTGCTTTCCTGATCGCATTGAGTTCTGCATGGGAAAGTGTATTTTTATCGGTGTTTCTGCGATTGTAACCACGTGCGATAATTTTATCTTCATAAACGATCACGCAGCCAATCGGGACCTCATCCAGTGCTTTTGCTTTTTTCGCCTGTCGGATGGCTTCCTTCATATATTTTTCGTCTGTTGTCATATTTTTCTTTTGCCTTTCTGTAAATGTGGTATACTGAAAATATCATTTTTTATACAAATTCAAGTCGAACGCACGTGAGACTTAGCATGCGATTCCGGTCATCTCTGGCTAATATTTACCTGACAGAATCGCTGTGTATACATTGATTTTTTGCAATTTTAATTCCAGGAGGTTTTTATGAATATTCATGGTTTTATCACTTTAACTCTATTAGATTACCCGGAGCATCTCGCTGCTTCCATCTTCCTTGGCGGCTGCAACCTGCGATGCCCTTTCTGTCAGAATGGAAACCTTGTCCTTTCGCCGGAAAATGAACCTTCCATCTCCGAAGAAGAAGTGCTTGCCTTTCTGAAAAAAAGAAGCGGTATTCTCGAAGGAGTCTGTATCAGCGGCGGTGAACCTACGCTGTATCGCGAACTGCCGGATTTTATATCAAAGATCAAAGCTCTTGGATATCTTGTGAAATTGGATACAAACGGAACAAATCCGGAAATGCTGCGTTTCCTCTATGAAAATCATCTTCTTGATATATTGCCATGGACATCAAAACGCAACCGGAACAATATGCAAAAGTTTCCGGGCTGCAGCCGGATGCTGCAGGCACACAGAAACTTCTGCAAAATATCAATCTTTCAAAAGAATATATTATGTCCTGCGGCATAGATTATGAATTTCGCACAACCGTTGTAAGGGAACTGCACGACGAGGAAGATTTCAGAGAAATCGGAGCATGGCTTTCCGGCTGCAGCCGCTATTATCTGCAGCCTTACCGGGAATCAGAACACATTCTTGCTTCCATGAGAAATCCAGATGTCTGTTTTCACGCACCAGATACGGAATCTCTGCATCGTTATATTGAAATTTTAAAAAATACAATTCCAAATGCGGAATTACGTGGAGAAGAATAAAACTCAGTAATTGTTTTTCATACTCTTTCCCCATCTTGTCAGATGATGTCAAAATTTACATTTACTGACTTTATTATAACAAATAACTTTTTTACACGGAACTAGCCAAACGGTTAGTATGTTGCGGTCTACAACATTTTTACAACAGCACTTATATCAGATTTTTGCACCAGTAACCAAAGGTCTGTTCTTTTATTTCCGATGTCCGCTCTGCTTTTGCCCTGCGAAACTCCGGAAATCCGAACATTTCTGCCATATTTTTTTCGCCATAAAATCCAGGGATTCCAAGAATATAGCCTCCCTCTTTACTTTTTCCTATCATCAGATGCTGATGCTGATAATATCCATGCATCAGAAAACTGTTGCTTCCCTGCCGCAGACCTTTCTGCCAGAGAATTTTTAAGTCCGATGGCTGAATGCGAATTGCATCTTCTATCTTTTCATCCTGCACCGGCTGAAAATGTATATAACGTGCTGTGGCACGATTCCATCTGGTATCCGTTCCCGGCTCGCAACCCTGACATTTGTTTTCTGTTTCTGCACTTCTGATTTCGTTCTCGTTTTCAGATTTTCCCGCAGTTTCTTTTTGTGATATTTCTTCATCTGTTTCTTTTGGTCTTTCCTTCTGTGATACTGCATCCTGTAATTCCTGCGATATTTTTTCTGATACTTCTTTTTGAAATGTTTCTTCCGGTATTTTTTCTGATCTATCTTTCAATGATACTTTCTGGTATTTCTTCTGACACTTCTTTTGAGAATATTTCTTCCTGCATCTCTTCTGCTGTGATTTCCGGCTCCGCTTTCGCATGTTCCGTTATATCCAGATTTATATTTTCTTCCTGCAATTCCTGATCAGCTTCTGACTCTGTAGATTTTTCGCTTTTTTCGTTTTCCTTAATCCCAACATTTTCTTTATCTGTTTCATTTTCTTCAACGGCTTCTTTATCTGTTTCACTCTTTTTGACATTTTCTTCGTCTGTTTCTGCCTTTATTTCTTCTGGTTTCCCAAGATTTTCGATTGCAATTGGCTCATCATCGAAAACGGTCATCCAGTTTCTACCGCTCTGACTTCTGATATAGATTCCACAGACTTGTTCAAAACGACAGGATTCTTCCACAAACGGTTCTTCCGGAACGGTAAAACGCCGGTCAAATCCACTGCCCTGTGTCTGCCCTTCTCCGATCAGGAGAATAATAGGATTGTTTTTTCTGCTCTCTTTTGGCTGTCGCACAATTCCGAATACTTCTGTTTTTCCATCCAGCATTCTTATATTTTGAATATGTATCTGGATGCGGCAAATGGCATTTCGCAGTTCTATTTTTGCAAACCCTGTATTCTGCATCTTCTTTCCATTTACATATTCATAAATATAAGCCACAAAACGATGATATCTGCCATCCATCTCGTCCTCCACAGACCTCGATTTTCTGGTGTGATTATATGCTCGTTTTGTGGCTCATATGCAAGGCAGATATTTCTGCCCTCTGTATCACTGAACTGTAACCATTTTTCCGGTTCTTTTATATTCTTGCTGCTGCCACTCAAAATGTGATTAAATAGACTCACACCGAGATAATGTAGACCCTCACGAGTTCTACTTACTGCTTTATCGTGTATGCTTTGGATTGACCGAAATCATATCTACTCACAAGTTCTTGTACACTCCACAGTCGTAAATTCCCGAAATAGCCTTCGGTACATACCTACGTTCGCGTTTATTTATGCAACTTCGTAAGTCATGGCATCTCTCAAATTAAGTGCAGCATTGAGATCTCTGTCTTCGATATAACCACAAGCACATTTGAAAATTCTATCTGAAAGTTTTAAATCTTTCCTGATATTTTTGCAGCAATGGCAGGTTTTAGAAGATGGATACCATCTGTTTGCCACACGAAGTTCCATTCCATTTTCGTTGCATTTAGCCTGAAGTTTTATTCTAAACTCATAAAACTTCTGTGACGCAACTGCTTTTGAAAGATGTCTGTTTTTCATCATGCCTTTTACATTTAAATCTTCAATCGTAATGTAGGATGGTTTGGTTTTCACTATCTCTGCGATTGTTTTGTTAATGTAGTCGGTGCGGATATGATCTATCCTATGATGAAGTTTCTGTACCTTGAGCTTTTGTTTTTGTATATTCGCTCTTTGAGTGGACTCTCCTTTCTTTGAATTTTCATATTTTCGAGAAAGACTTCTCTGTTCCCGAATAAGTTGTTTTTCAAGTTTCTTTAATTTTGCTGATTTGTTAATGTTCTTATAAGTTTTACCATTAGAAACAGTGGCGAAATCCTTTAATCCAAGGTCAATGCCAATTCCTTCATTGGAATTATCAGCTGTCTTGTTGTCCGGCAGTTCTACAAGAACTGAAACATAGTATCTGTCAGCTTTTATTGAAACTGTACCGCTTTTGATCACATATCCATCTTTTGTTGTTGGAACATATCCTTTCTCTTTGATGCGGACCCAACCCAAAGTTGGAATCTTAAGTCTATGCCTTTCACACACACAATCCTTTGGGTTATTTCTAACGAAATACATTTTTACATCTGATTTACCTTTCTTTTTAAATTTAGGAAAATCACTCTGATGTTTAAAAAATCTTGTAAAAGCAGTACATCCGTCTTCAATGGATC
>ENA-OQER01000116-OQER01000116.1-human-gut-metagenome-genome-assembly--contig:-NODE-116-length-42899-cov-4.933321_pt1 | contig 42899 bp, 54 predicted proteins | sample MGYA00242797_ERZ504639 | MGnify/ENA primary metagenome ERZ504639 (study PRJEB26092, sample SAMD00036306) | human gut metagenome | host: Homo sapiens | study: EMG produced TPA metagenomics assembly of... | reverse complement strand
CAAAATCTCCACGCAGGAAGCCTTCTCAGAAGAACTGAACCGAGTCTCCACACTTATCAGGAAACCACCGGCCAGGAAATGGTGAAATTTTACCGGCCGCCGCAGGGAAAATACAGCACACAGAACCTGCAGATGGCAAAGGACCTCGGATACCAGACGTTTTTTCTGGAGTCTCGCCTATGTAGACTGGTACCAGGATCAGCAGCCGACCCACGAGGAGGCTTTCAAAAAGTTGACCGGACGCATTCATCGGTGCCATCGTCCTGCTTCATAATACCTCATCCACCAACGCGGAGATTCTCGATGAGCTGCTGACGAAATGGGAAGAAATGGGATATTCTTTCGGCTCTCTCGATCAGCTCGCATCGAAATCTGCCTGAGGACCGGAAATACGGTTTCTCATGTATTTCTATCTTTCTTTTGTTCTGCTTTTTTTATCCTGCTTTCAAACCGGAATGCCTCCTCTTTTACTTCCTTCCAGAGCCGCAGCACACAGAGCAGGTTCGGCACCGCCATGCAGGCATTGGCAAGCTCCGCAAAATTCCAGACCGTTTCTGCCATGCAGACGCACCCGGCAAACGCTGCAAAACAGAAGAAAACACGGTAAACCATTCCGAAGCTATCCTTTTTCACCAGCCAGAGAAACGCCTGCTCCCCCTGGTATGCCCAGCCGGCCATCGTTGCAAATGCGAACAGCAGAATCCCGACCGCGACAACATAGCCTCCCGCCGGTCCGAACACACTTTCAAAGGCCTGAATTACCATCGCCGCTCCATCCGCTTTTTCCGCCTCCAGTATCCCCTCTGCCGCCCCGGTCACTCCAACGGCAAGGCCGGTCACAAGACAGATCACCATGGTATCAACGAACACACCTGTCATGCTGATGTACCCTGCCGCACGGGATCGTCGGTCTGTGCCGCCGCAGCACTGATTCCGCCTGCTCCAAGCCCTGCTTCATTCGAAAACACACCGCGGGAAATTCCATACCGCAAGGCCGGCGGCAGCAGGGAAATTCCCGCACCCACCGCTCCTCCCGATACCGCCCGGAAAGAAAACGCGTCCCGTACTATCGCAAGCAGTGTCCGCGGAAGCTCTCCGGCGTGCAGACCGATTACCATTCCTGCCCCGCCCAGATAAAAGAGTGCCATTCCCGGTACCAGCACCTCCGCCGCTTTTGCAATGGAACGCAGTCCGCCTGTCACCACGAGCAGAAGAAGAATCGTCAGCACCAACGCGCTTTTTTCTCTTGCCACGCCAAACGTATCCTGCATCGCCAGCGCAATCGAGTTTGCCTGCGTCATATTGCCCATTCCGAGAGATACCAGCACGGTGCTTCCGGCAAAAAACACAGCCAGCATCTTCGCCAGCCGCTCCCCCGGAAATGCTCTGGTCAGCGTCACCATCGGACCGCCGCAGTATGTTCCGTCTTTTCTTTGCATCCGGTACTGCACCGAGAGAAAACTCTCAGAAAATTTCAAAGCAAGTCCCACAACCGCCGCCAGCATCATCCATCCCAGTGCTCCTGGTCCTCCAAGCGCCATTGCGGAGGCAACCCCCACGATATTGCCCGTCCCGATTTCCGCCGCAAGTTCCGTCATCAGCGATGCGAACGGCGAACTCCTGCTTCTGTTTTCTCCCCGCTGTATCTCGCCTCACGGCCGAATGCTGTACGAAGCGCAAAGAACAACCGTCGAATGGGTAGCGCGCGAAGCTGGATGGTCAGAAAAATGCCTGTCCCAAGCAGCAGAAAAAGAAGCGGCGGTCCCCAGGCGGCTGCATTCACCGCTTTTAGAAATGCATTGATTTTTTCAAGCGTGGCCATATCCATTCCTCCTGTACAAAGTTCCAAAGGAAAGCAGTTCCCGTCCCTCCATTGTTAAACGGTTTTCTGTCCATGCATCGCAATGTTTTCTCTGCACTTTATGCAGCACCGCACAAAAAAGAACCCGACAGCAGCCTTACGGCCCGTCCGGTTCTTCGATCTTCATCTTATTTTGTTGTATTCCGCTTCCGCCCGTTTTTCAGGACTCCTGCTCCTTTAAATCATCCGCCACGAGAACACCCGCTTTGAAGCCCATCAGCATCATCTCGAGCATTTCTGCATCGTAATTGCGGTATTTCAGGTAATAAAACAGCGAATCGAGATAATTCAGAAAGCCTTTTTTCGTCTCCGGACTTAAAATCACCCGTTTTCCGTCGCCCATCAGATATTTGGCAATCCGGGAAAAGACGAACTTTTCGTTCAGAAATGCCATCGCATCCGATGTCTCATCCTCCACCAGGATCTGGATCGGTTTTCTCCGCAGCAGCCAGTAGGTCTCATAGGAGATCACTTTCAATGAATTGATATGCTTTGCCTGATGAAAATGTTTCAGGCGGGAAATATCCGTGAAATAGTCCAGCACTGCATGGCTCAACAGCGACTCGCTGATCTGGATTTTCTCGCGGATGCCGAGACTCTTGGCAAATTCCTCGATTTCTTCGTAAAAAACAGCGTAACGGCTCTGGATTACTTCCTCGGAAAATTCTTCCAGAAGTCCGTCGTAGTTTGTGTATATTTTTTCTATTGTATTCATTTTTCCTCCCCGGGCAGATTCAGGATTTCATAGCAGAGTTTCGTCCGGACAAAGTCGGTATATTCGGTCATCTCGCGTTTTTCCATTGTTCCGTAGCGGATCGGCGAGGTATTTCCCATCAGATGTTTTCGGATTTTTCCGGCTTTGACTGCCGCCATCATATTCTCCGCAGAGTCCTCTGCTGCATGAGAGAAGCCCATGCGGCCCGTGTTTCTTCCATCCATTTTTTATCCTTTCCCATGTCTGAAAAGCAGTTTTATTCTTTCAGTATGCTCCAGACGGCATCATCCATCGTATGAATTTCATTCAGATCGCGTTTTTCCACCGCTGCCTTGACCTGCGGTTTTAATTCACGCTTGCGCACGATCGTTTCCTTGCTCTGGAACTTCTCATCCGGCACAACCTGGAGACGGCGGTAGAACGATCCCATCTCATCTCCCATGCCCGCCAGACGGTTCAGCAGCTCGGAAAACTCTGTCAGCATGGCGTTTCCCTTGCGCCGCGGGTAAAGAATGCTGTGGTCAATCTCTCCCCAGCCCTCCTCGAACAGCGTCTTAATCTGAATTTCAATGTAGACGCCGCGGTAAACGACAATGTAATGCACCGCACGGTAATGTTTCCGGTCCAGAATGTTCTCCTCCGGAATCCAGTTCACATAAATGTCGGCGTAATCGCCAAGTCTTGTATGGACTTTCGGCGGCTCTGCCATATAGCCCGATGCGTTCTGGTCGTAGTCACGGCCGTAATCACGGATGTATTTCTCCGGATCATTTTTAAACCAGTGCGTAATGTATTTATGGAAGTTTACCCAGTCCTCCCGATACAGCAAAAGTCCCCGGATTCCGATCAGATCTGTCACGTAACGCATATAGCTTGTCGAATCCATTTTCCGGTACTTTGCATAATTTTCTAGGCGCTTGCGCACCAGCTTTTCCACCAGATGTTCGGTGTCCTTCAGACGGCTGTGGTACGACTGCAGTCCGATCTCTTTTTCCTTGTCCTGCAAAAACTCTGCCACAAATTCTTTTCGGATCTTTTCCAGCGTCGGACGGCGCCGTTCATAATCATCCGCAATTTCCAGCAGTTCTTCCCAGGAAATATCTGCTTCCTCAAATTCCTGCGGCAGAATTCCGAATTTCTGCAAAAACTCGTCCTTTGTCAGATACACGTAGATTCCTCGCTCTCTTTGTCAATTCAACGTACAGGTTTCTTTTTTTCAGAACGCACCCCGGAGAAACCCGGCCCCGCTGCGTTCTGACGCACCGGAGAGATTATAGCACATTCATCCCCGCTTCACAAGTAAAATCTTTATTTAAGAATGCACATTTCCACTTTAATCTTTCTGCCAATTTCTTAAACTTTCCTTAAGCTGTCTTGATGTTTCACCTGCCCATGGTAAGATAATCGTGACTTGGCAGAATTGTCTGCTGTTTACACTTACATTAAGAGGGAGGTCTTTTTTATGTGGACTCGAGAGGAACTGAAAACCCGCGGAAAAGCCGCATTTTTACGCAATTACTGGATCTGTGTGGTAGCCGCCTTGATTCTGACTCTGCTGGTCGGAAGCGGTACTTCTAATTCTGGAAATTCCAACAATGACAGCAATCAGACTAACTCGGTCGGTATATCTGGATTTACGATTTCTTCCGATAACTTCAATGTGGAATCCTTTGCAGAAAAATTCACCCCGCTTGGACCGGTTAAATTTGTTTTTACTGTCTTCAGCGGCATTGTACTTCTTGTCATTGGTCTTGCCTTTATTCTGATCCGTATTTTTGTTCTTGCACCATTTGAGGTAGGAGGCTCGAGGTTTTTTCATTGAAAACTCGATGGAAAAAGCGGGACTTGGCAACATACTGTTCGGATTCCAGAACGGCTACTATGGAAAAACTGTGTGGACTCTGTTTTTAAAAAATCTTTATATATTCCTCTGGTCGCTGCTTCTTCTGATTCCTGGAATTGTGAAAGCTTATGAATACCGCATGGTTCCTTATCTTCTCGCCGACTACCCGGAACTTTCGACCGAAGAAGCATTCCGCATCAGCCGTGAAATGATGAACGGTGAAAAGATGAATACATTTATTCTTGATCTCTCCTTTATCGGATGGTATATTCTTTCCGGAATCACCTGCAATCTTGTCGGTATTTTCTATCTGTATCCGTACAAATATGCAACCGATGCCGAACTGTTCCTGGTTCTGAAACAGAATTACTTCTCCAGCCGGAGTTATGGCAATACGTATCAGGCTTACTAAACCGCACAAAAAATCAGGTGCTTCTCTTTTTCGGGAAGCACCTGATTTTTATGTATTTCTTTTTAAATATCTCTTAGATATAATCTTTCATTTCAAAATACCGCATCAGAATATCGGCACAGTTCTCGATGCCAAGATCCGAGGTATTCAGGATCATATGGTAGTTATTGACATCGCCCCATGTCTTTCCGGTATTTTTATAATAATACTCGGCACGCTGCTTGTCTGTCTCTTCCAGCATCACCTCAGCCGCCTCTCTTGTCAGGGAAAACAGCTTCATGATACGTTTGATCCGGTCCTCTTTGTCCGCGCAGACATAAATATTGATGACGTTGCTTTTATCTTTCAGAAACTCCGAAGCACACCGTCCAATGATAATACACGGCTGTTTCGCCAGCTCGCGGATCGCATCCGCCTCAGATTCAAAGGCATTTTCACGCATGCCGTGCTCTACATCGTCCTTATCATATACCGGGATATGCAGTCTCTCGGAAAGTTCTTTCGCAATAATACTCGCCCCAGTACCAAACCGGCGGCTCATCGTAATAACTAAGTTCATTTGCCACTTCCTCCTTCGCACTTCTCATAACGCAAACAAACGCCTTATGACAAATCAAAAAATTTTTCTTTCGCTGTCTTTTATTATAACAAACCCCCACCGAAAACTCAAGGTTTTTCGACAGGGGCATGGATCACTCAGGCGATGGTGATTTCTTCTATTTTCTTTTTTGCGAAATGATTGAATGCCGCGATGACTCTTCCTGTGCAGACCATGGCTATAACAGTGCCGATTCCGATTCCTACCGGGCGGCCGGCATCGATGAGGCCGATCGCAAGGGAAATGACGATGGCGGAGAAATCAAAAAGATTTTTTCCGAAACCCATGTTCTTTCCGCAGCGCTCGCCGAGAACTCTTGCCAGGCCGTCGGCCGGGTTTGGGACGATGTTGACGTCTACGGTCACAGCGGCGCCGATTCCCGTAAGAATGATGGCAAGGACAAGAACGAGAAGCCGCATTCCCATCTGGTCAGGTGCCGGGAAAATCCGGTCGAAGATGGTGATAAAGGCGCTCGTCAGGTAACTTGCGGCAACCTGCAGAAGCTGGAACGGCGGGAATTTTCCTTTCAGCAGTACGATCTGTAATACGATGAAGATCAAATACGCCACGAAGACGGCGGTTCCTGTTTCATAGCCGAAGATCTGTGCCACGGCGTACGGCATGGAGATGATGGGCGATACGCGAGGTTCGTCTTCGTATTCAGTGTGATACCGAGTGCCAGCACCATAATTCCAATCAGATAAAGCGCAATGCGCAGAATCCATTTCTTTTGTTTTTCCTGCATAATTTTCCCTCTTTTCTTTCTGTAACAACGCTTCTATCTTAACACACATCAGGGAAAATGTGCAGTAAGTCTATCGGATGCAGGATTACTCCTCCTCCAGCACACAGCCTTCTGGTGCATAAGTTTCAAAAAGCCAGTCCTCAAGCGCATTCAGATTATCATCGGAATGCTCGACCTCACGCGCATAGCGCCAGGAAAGCTCCTCGATGTCGTGCATGGAAAGCGTTTTTCCATTTTCCAGCCACCGTGCAACCAGGATTTCCTGAATCCAACGGACAGAGAACAGCGCGAGTTCCATTTTGGAACAGACCATATCGTCATAGACGGCGCCGCAGAAATAGGTGTAGACGAAAAACATCAAAAGCTGCTCACCGATGTTTTCCCACTCTGCACGGCGTTCACCTGCAGCGCCCCAGGTGCGATGGAATTCTTCACAGATGGCCTGATAAGCGGTTTCTCCGTTCTGATACAGCGCTTTTTCTGTGCCGTCAAGCACAGTATCCCATTCCGGACGAAGACGCTCGAGACCGCGGAGAACGGCAAGTTCCTTCACCTGGCGGTCATATGCATGAAAGGATGCAGCATCCACACCTTTTTCCGCAAGGCTCTCCGCCACGCACTCGCTTAAGGTTCCCTCTTCCAGATGCTTTTCATACTTCCGAAGCAGGTCATCGATATCATACTCCCGCTGCTCCTCCATACAGATCTGATACTGTTCTGCGAGCTGCTCTGCCGCCGTCATGCGCTCCTGCAGCGGCAGTTCGCGGTTCTGCAGAATCCGGAACAAAACATCTCTCGTGTCTTCCAGCTGGGAGAACATCATGAAGTCAAACTCTTCAAAATCATCCTCCTCGTCGGTCTCCTCCTCCAGAAAACGCACCGGCTCTTTGCAGGACAGGATAATCCGTGCAGCTTCCGGGCAGGAAAGGGACAGGGATAATTCACGCAGACCCTCGTACTCCTCCGTATGGCGCGGGTAAAGGCGGCAGGTGTCACATAAGGAATCCGGCCCCAGTTCCTTGTAAAGATCGCAGAGATTTTCATCATTCAGAAAGGCACAGCGGCGGTTGTTCTGGTAAAAACACTCTTCCTCCCAGTCGATCGAATTGCGCAGGCGCTTTCCAAACTCACTCTTCTCATTTCCATACCGCTCCAGGGAATCCTCGTCGATCACGATCTGCCAGCCGGCACAGCACGTATCCGGCATCTCCGGCGGTGCATACAAACTGGTCGTAAAAATGTGGTTTTAAATATCTCATGCTTTTTTGTTTCCTTCTTTATATTTCTGTACGATCCACGCACCAGCCTCGCCGACCGGCATGCCGCTTTTTTCTGCAATTACTGCGGCACTCTCGTACTCTGGGTAAATTTTTTCGATCTCGCCGTGGCGGCAGATCTTGACTGTCACATGGCCGTACTCGGTTGCGATTGTCGCAAACTCGCGTTTCATCACGGTGCGCTCCATCCGGCAGCGGCGGATGCCGATTGTGGTGGTCTCGGCGAATATGATATTTTCCAACGTCTCCCGCGTTTTATCATCACAGATTACATCCAGCTGGTAAGCCGGGCGGTTTTTCTTCATATAGACCGGGATGTAATGGACATCTCTTGCGCCTGATCGCAGCAGTTTTCCCATGCAGTAGCCGAGCGCCTCGCCGGTGCAGTCATCAATGTTGCACTCCAGCTTCCAGATCGTATCTTTCTCGTCGTTTTCTTCTGTTTCGAGCATCATTGCACGCAGCAGTGACGGGCGCTCATACGTCCGTTTTCCGGCGCCAAGACCTGTTCTGGTACATTTGAAGGATGCCGGCAGTGTCTCTTTGGTACGGATTGCCGCAACAATGGCTGCTCCGGTCGGTGTGACCAGTTCACCCTGGATTCCGGTCGGAACGAGGGTCAGGCCATGTGCCTGTACGATATTTAAAACAGCCGGTACCGGAACCGGGATCATGCCGTGCTGGCATCTGACAAAGCCGCTTCCCTCGCTGAGACCCGTCACGATGACTTCATCCGGCGCCAGGTTATCCAGGCAGACAGCGGCAGCCACAATATCAACGATGGAATCGACAGCTCCCACCTCATGGAAATGCACCTGATCAAGCGGAACGCCATGGGCTTTTGCTTCCGCTTCGGCAAGAATCTGGAAAATCCGCTCCGCCAGCGCTCTTGCTCCCGGTGTCAGACCGCCGCTGCGGATAATCGCAAGAATCTCCGGCAGCCCGCGGTGCTCATGATGGTGATGATGCTCCCTGTGTGATCGTGGTCATGGCTGTGCGCATGCTCGTGGTCATGATGATGCTCGTGATCATGTGGATGGTCATGCACTTCCGCCCCATCCCCGTGCAGATACGCCATATCGTGATCATGGTTCTCATGCTCTGCATCCAGAATCACATTGAAATCGCAGGCATCCAGCCCCGACTTTTTCACTCTTGTAATCGCAATTTCGTATCCCGCAGTTTCAGGCTTTCCAGTGATTTCTCCAGTACTTCCCGGTCTGCTCCCAGGTCGAGCAGCGCTGCAACGGTCATATCTCCGCTGATTCCGCTCCCGCACTCCAGATATAAACTTTTACTCATCTTGATGTACTCCCATTCTGTTAATCTGTGTTGCAATATATCCGGCTCCATAGCCGTTGTCGATATTCACGACGGCAATTCCGTTCGCGCAGGAATTGATCATCGTAAGCAGCGCCGAAAGACCGTTCATGCTGGCCCCGTAGCCAACGGATGTCGGAACAGCAATCACCGGCTTGTCCACCAAGCCGCCGAGCACGCTCGCCAGCGCCCCCTCCATTCCGGCAACGGCTACAACGCAGTTGGCGCTCTGAATCGTATCGAGACGCGACAGCAGGCGGTGGATACCGCTCACACCGACATCGTAGATACGCTCAACGTTTGCACCGAAGTATTCTGCGGTCTGCGCCGCCTCCTCGGCAACGGAAATATCCGCAGTTCCAGCCGTACAGACCGCAATTTTTCCGATCCGCTTCTTGTCTTTCTTTTCTATTTTTAAAATATGCGACAGCGGATCATACACCACTTCCGGAAACTTTTCGCGGATCAGCTCATACTGATGCTCACTGGCTCTCGTTCCGAAGACCTCCCCATCCTGCTCGTACAGACGCGTAAAAATCTTCAGCAGATGTTCATCCGCCTTCCGCGCACAGAAAATGACCTCCGCAAATCCGCTCCGGATTTCACGGTGCGTATCCAGCTTAGCATATCCCATCTCCTCGAACGGCTCTTTTTTGAAATATTTCTCTGCTCCTCGATCGAGATTTCGTTGTTTTTTACTTTTTCTAATACCTCTCTTGCCTCCAAAGCATTCACCTCGTTTTCGTTTTTTCCTTTTTTTCACACCCAAATACGATACAACATAAAAAGAAAGCCGAAACCTCTGCTTTGTCAGAACCTTCTCTTTTCTGACACCGCAAATCTCCAGCTTTCTTTATTTTAAACTATGAAGTGCACTTTAAGTCAAGCAGATTCTATACACAAGTATACCCTGCTTTCTGCGTTCCCGCAATGTTTTCTTTTCGCAGTGTGAGTCATCGTATAGAAATAAGAATCCCCGCCGATGCCGCCTCAAATGCCGCACCGCCGGGGATTCTGTAAGTTTAACTGTATTCCGCTGCTTTATTTCTCTGCTTCTCTTTTCTTATCCAGTTTTACATTGCGGAAGTACAGCACCATATCTACGGTGATCTCTGCAATGTTCAGGAAATAGAAAGCCCATGCAAGGAAAAAGATCCAGTCTTTGTCCGGATTGTTCATATAGCTGATAAATTTGTTAGCAATACCGAAAATATATCCGATCCAGATGAACACCTCAAAGTAAAGGCTCTTTCCTTTTGCTGTTCTTGAAGTCCAGGATTTATAAATGGACAGCGGCCAGGACAGGCCAAAGCACAGGATCATCAGTGCTTCCAGTAAGTGGCTTATCATTCTACAGTCATGTTTTTCTTCCTCTTTCATTTCTTTTTCTGCCGAAAGTCGCTTGCAAGTGTTAATGCCCTGATGTCTTTTCAGCTTGAGACCTGTCTGAAATAATCAGACGGGTCTATGGTCTCTCTTGTATTTCGTCGTTACAAATGTAACCTTTAGTCTTCTTTATGCGCTTCTAAGTATTCTTTTCTTCCCATCTCATACAGATTATTTCCGTCGCAGTCGATGATAACAAAAAGCGGCATGTCTTCTACTTCCAGACGGCGAAGTGCTTCTGCGCCAAGATCTTCGTATGCGATCAGCTCTGCTTTTTTGATGCATTTTGCAAGCAGTGCGCCGGCTCCGCCGATGGCTCCGAAGTATACGCCATGATATTTCTTCATGGCTTCTACAACTTCCGGAAGACGTGCGCCTTTACCGATCATTCCTCTTGCGCCTACGGACATCATGGTCGGAGCATACGCATCCATACGGCCGCTGGTGGTAGGACCTGCAGATCCGATGACCTGGCCTGGTTTTGCAGGGGTCGGTCCTACGTAGTAAATCGTAGCGTCTGTCGGATCAAACGGGATTTTTTCTCCTCTTGCGAGCGCTTCACACATTCTCTTATGTCCGGCGTCACGGGAAGTATAGATAGTTCCGGTCAGATATACGGTATCTCCGGCATGCAGTGTTTTTGCCAGTTCTTCTGTTAAAGGCAGCTGAATATGTTTTTCCATGATCAGATCACCTCCGTTTTATGACGGGTAACATGGCAGTTGATGTTGACTGCACACGGCATTCCCGCAATATGAGTCGGCATTGTCTCGATATTGAGGCCGATGGCTGTGGTTTTTCCGCCAAAGCCCTGCGGTCCGATGCCGAGTTTGTTGACTTTCTCCAGCATTTCTTTTTCCAGATCTGCGTAGAACGGATCCGGGTTCTCGGAATCGATCGGGCGCATCAGTGCTTTTTTCGCAAGCAGTGCACATTTATCGAAGGTTCCGCCGATACCAACGCCGACTACCATAGGCGGGCATGGGTTCGGGCCTGCTGTCTCAACAACTTCCAGGATGAAATCCTTGATTCCCTGAAGACCTGCGGACGGTTTGAACATACGGATCATACTCATATTTTCGCTTCCGAAGCCTTTCGGGCCTACGGTTACTTTGATCTGATCGCCAGGAACGATCTCGGTGTAGAGCATAGCCGGTGTATTGTCGCCGGTGTTTCCTCTTCTGACCGGATCTTTGACAACGGATTTTCTTAAGTATCCTTTGTCATATCCTCTTCTGACACCTTCGTTGACTGCCTCTGCAAGATCTCCTCCTGCGATGTGCACATCCTGTCCGATTTCCAGGAAAACACATGCCATTCCGGTATCCTGGCAGATCGGCACGTTCTGTGCGTCTGCGATCTCATAATTTTCTACGATTTTGTCCAGAACACCTTTTGCAATCTCGCCATCCTCGCAGGCACGGCAGCCTGTGATGGCACATTTTACGTCTTCCGGAAGATGGTAGTTTGCTTCGATACAAAGTTTCTCTACCACATCCGTAATGGTACTAGCCTGAATTTCACGCATGGGATTCTCCACCTTTCTTTCCTTGCTATTTTATCATACCGATCATCCAATGGATTTTCAGCACGGAAAGCGTGTCCAGGGACAGTATTTCTGCCCCGGGCCACGCTTTTTCGCGGTTACTGCATTTTACAGGTGTCTCTTTCCTGCATAATCCGGCAGAAGCTGCGGAGATACCATACCGGTGTCAATGCCTGCCTCTTTTAAGGTCTCAGCATATTTCTCCACATGATCCAGATTCATCTTTCCAAGTGTTACGTCTTTTGCTTTTGCTGCTGCAGCTTTTCCTGCATCACGGCCAAATACGATAACATCCAGCAGAGAGTTACCCATCAGACGGTTTCTTCCGTGGATTCCTCCAACTGCCTCACCTGCTACGAGCAGGTTGCTTACGGTGTTGGTAAAGCCTTCGCCGTTGATTTCCAGTCCACCGTTCTGATAATGCAGCGTCGGGTAAACCAGGATCGCTCTTTTCTCATATCGATGCCATACTGCATGAACATACGGAACATAGCCGGGATTCTCTTCTCAATGGTGCCTTCTCCGTGGATCAGCTCGATCATTGGAGTATCCAGCCATACAGCCTTGCCCTGTGGAGTCTCAACGCCCTCGTTGCGGTCGTCGGAGCACTCGCGGATGATACTTGCTGCAGATACGTCACGGGTTTCCAGCGGATGCATGAATGCTTCGCCGTCTACGTTTACGAGCATTGCGCCCAGAGAACGTACTTTCTCGGTTACCAGAGCACCGAAGATCTGAGCCGGGTAAGCAGCTCCGGTCGGATGGTACTGAATGGTATCCTGATACAGAAGCGGAGCGCCTGCACGGTATCCAAGGATCAGACCGTCAGCGGTTGCACCGTAATGGTTGGAGGTTGGGAAGTTGTTGTAGTGAAGGCGTCCTGCACCACCGGTTGCAATGATAACTGTTTTTGCCTTTGCTACCTGGTACTCGCCAGTCTCCATGTTCTGGAGAACAGCACCTGCAACCTGTCCCTTATCGTCTTTGATCAGTTCTACTGCGGAAGAGAACTCGATTACCGGAATACCGCGGTTGATGACTTCATCACGCAGTGTTCTCATGATCTCTGCTCCAGAGTAGTCACGGCATGCATGCATACGTTTTCTGGAAGTTCCGCCGCCGTGCGTAGTTACCATACGGCCATTCTCATCTTTATCAAACATAACGCCCAGGTTTTCCAGCCAGGAGATTGCATCCGGAGCTTCCATAACCAGTTTGCGGAGCAGTTCCGGTCTTGCAGCAAAGTGTCCGCCGCCGAACGCATCCAGATAATGCTGTGCCGGGGAATCGTTTTCTTTGTCCGCTGCCTGGATTCCACCTTCTGCCATCATGGTGTTTGCATCACCAATTCTCAGTTTGGTGGTAATCATAACGTTTGCGCCAGCCTCGTGAGCCTCGATAGCTGCAGAAGAACCTGCTCCACCGGCACCGATAACCAGTACATCTACGTCATAATCTACTTTGTCAAGGTCGATGTCAACACCGAGGATACGGCTGTTGGACTCCAGCAGATAGCCGAGCTCTGTCGGAACTTTCTCACCTTTGTTCGGGCCGACTTTCAGGGTGATGAAGCCTTCCTCTTTATAGTCCGGATGATATGCTGCAAGAAGGGCATCTTTCTCATCCGCTGTCATTCTTCTTGGCTCTGTTGCCATTCTCTGGGCTCTGGTAGCTTCTACCTTTTTAATAGAGTCCTGCATATTGGCCAGTGTATACATTCGAAATTCCCTCCTTATTTCTCGATCTCACGGTTGTTGTAAGTTCCTGCATTTCTTCGATCGGTTTCTGCATAACCTGCTCGATCAGATCATCGAATTTTCCTTCTTTGATCTCTGCTACACGGTTCTTTACATGTTCAGACTTCGGAGCAATGTATTTTCCGTTCAGACGTCTTGCCAGCTCTCCTACCATCGGATGGGAGATACCAGCCGGACAGCGGGATGCACAGATTCCGCAGCCGATGCAGTCGAAGGACTCTTCTGCACATTTCTTGAAGTCGCCTCTCTGTGCGTATGCAATATACTGCATAACGTTCAGGCTCTGCGGACATCCTTTGGTACATGCATTACATCCAACGCAGCTGTAGATTTCCGGATACAGATCCATCATGACTCTCTGCTCTGCGCTGATCTCTTCGATATCGTATGTTCTCTTGTCGATCGGATAGAACGGAAGGCTTGCGATATACATACCGTCTTCTACCTGTGTCTGACATGCCAGACAGGTTTTCAGCTCATTCTTTCCTTTGATTCTGTAGATGGTCGCACATGCACCGCAGAATCCGTGACGGCATCCGCATCCGCGTTTTAACTGATATCCGGCATACTCCATAGCGGTCATAATGGTCAGATCGCCAGGTACGGAATACTTCTTGCCGTAAACGTAAATATTTACCATTTCCTGCATTTTCTTCAACCTCCGTTTAATATTCGTTCGGTAATTCGTCAATCTCGTCGCAGCGGAAAACCGGGCCGTCTTTGCAGACATATTTATCTCCGATGTTGCAGCGGCCGCATTTTCCGATACCGCATTTCATACGAAGCTCCAAAGTAGTGTAAACCTGTGTTTTCTCATAGCCCAGCTCCTGAAGTCCCTGAAGGACAAATTTGATCATGATCGGCGGTCCGCAGATCAGAGCTGTTTTGTCAACGGACATGTTCAGTTCTTTCACATAATTCGGAACGAATCCTACATGGCCGTCCCAGCCTTCCTGTTCACGGTCAATCGTCAGATGCACGTTGACATCTTTTGCTTTCGCCCATACTTCCTGGATCTCTTTTAACTGTACCAGATCGTCTTTGGAACGGGAACCGTAAACGATATCTACGGTACCGTAGTTATCACGATTGTCCAGTACGTAATTAATAACAGAACGCAGTGGAGCAAGTCCGATACCTCCGGCGATGAACAGCAGATCCTGTCCTTTTAATACGGTTTCTACCGGGAAATGATTTCCATACGGTCCACGAACCAGGATTTCATCTCCTACGGACATGTTGTGAAGATAATTCGTTAAAGTACCGCACTCCTTGATGGAGAACTCCTGGTACTCTTTGTTTGTCGGGGAAGAGGTAATGGAAAACAGTGCCTCTCCGACACCCGGTACACAGAGCATTGCGCACTGGCCAGGCATATGTTCAAACAGCTTGGTGCCGTCCGGACGAACGATACGGAATGTTTTTACGTCCGGTGTTTCGCGGCGGATATCTGTGATGATACCGACCTGCGGCAGCAAAGCGTTTTTCTTTTCTTCGCTTCCACAACTACAATTGCACATTTACTTGGTACCTCCCATGCGTTTGATTACTTTGACAATGTTCAGCGACTGCGGGCATTTCTCTACGCAGCGTCCACATCCGACGCAGGAATACATTCCGTCGTTGTTGTCCGGGAAGTATACCAGTTTGTGCATGAAACGCTGACGGAAACGCTGCAGCTGTGTGGTACGGTTGTTTCCTGCTGCCATCATGGTGAAATCAGAGTACATGCAGGAATCCCAGCAGCGGTAACGCTGTACACCGTTTCCGGTGTTAAAGTCTTTGATATCGTAGCACTGGCAGGTCGGGCAGGAGAACGTACAGGTTCCGCAGCCTAAGCAGGCATCGGAAAGTTCTTTCCACTTCGGATCGTCAAAACGTTCTTTTGTCTTGCCAACGCCCCATCCCTCGAGGGAAAGGTTGCTGTTTGGCATCTTGTCGATCAGAGTACGGATTGCTTCTTTCTCAGCCTCTACTTCTTTGGTAAGATCCTGCTCGGTCAGGTAAGCTTTTACAAGCTCGGTCAGTTTCTGGCCTTTTTCGGTTTTTGCTTCCCATGCATAACCGTCAGCTACCTGCCACATAGCAACATCTGCTGCCGGTTCTGCAGCATCGATGCCGAAGGTTTTACAGAAGCAGCTGTCTTCCGGCTCATGACAAGCCAGGGAAACAACGATGCCGTGCTCTCTTCTTGCTGCATAGTAAACGTCTGCAGGCTCGCTTAAGAAAACGCGGTCCAGAACATCGAACGCTCTGACATCGCACGGACGAACGCCGAAGATAGCAAACGGTGCGTCTTTTAATGCAGCCGGTTCAATGCTGGTTTTATTTGCCTTCTGATAGCAGGAGTAAAGAATTTCACTCTGCGGGAAAAAGGCATCTTTCGGGGATTTTACGGTTTTTAAGGTATCGAGATCCACGTCTGCGTCCTCGGTCCAGAAACCGAATTGGTAATTCCATTGTTTTGTACCGGAAGGAAAAGATCCATCTCCTTTGCAACAGCGGCAAGGAGCTCCGGCATTTTTTCTCTGCTAATCTGATACATCCCTTAACCCCTTTCCTTAACGATACTTGGCTCTACATCTTCCTGTGTGAAGTTGGTGAGCGGTGCACGGCTGTCGGTATCGGCGCCTGCCTGATACTCTCCGTAGAACTCGTCGATATCTTTGATGAATTTACGGTTCAGCAGGTGCAGCGGAATGTGCTGCGGACATACACGGGAACACTCGCCACAGTCGGTGCAGCGTCCGGCAACGTGGAATGCACGGATAATGTGGAACATCTGCTCTTCAAATGTAGTCGTATTTGCTTTCTGTGCGGTATCGTAACGGTCATTATCGAAGACACATTTGATACAGCTGCAGGCCGGACATACGTTACGGCATGCATTACAGCGGATACAGCGGGACAGTTCGTTCTGCCAGAATGCGAAACGCTCTTCCGGAGCCATTGCCTCGAGCTTCTCAACCAGTTCAAAACGGCCTTCTTTTGCCGGTTTCTCTTCGTCGCAGTTCTCTGCCAGCTCGTCGTAGGCAACGTGTTTTCCGCCCTTGCAGGCTTTGCATCTTTCCAGGATAACATCCTCTCTTGCGAGCTCTTTGTCGCCGTAAACAGTTGCCACTTTGATGGTATCGCCGTCTTCTGTTACAGCGGTAATACCCTTGCATCCTGCTTCACGGATCTTTTCGATATCGAGTTTTCCATCGCAGCCGATGCCGACGATATAGGTTTTCTCGCGATCCACACGATGCTCTTTGATTAACTGATTAAAGCTGTAAGTATCACACGGTTTTAAGAAAACGAGTGTTTTTCCTTCTTCTTTCGATGCTTTAATCATGTATTTGCTAAGGTTTGCGCCGCAGAATCCGTCGTAGGTAAACTCGGAAAGGCTCTCGCAGTCTCGAAGAATGCAGGCTCTGCACTGAAATCAGTGTCACCTTTTCTCCAGCCAAGAACACGGACTACGGTACCGTCAGACAGAAGCTCTTTTGCGCGGGATACTAATTTTTCTTGCATCGTAAATCCTCCAATCTGACATTCTTACCAAGGCTTGTAACCTGCTCGATGAACTCGTTCATGGTCTGGGAGAATTTCACACCTTCTGCGGCGGATACCCATTCCACACGGGTACGTCCGTTCTCAACGCCCATGTAATCCAGCATGGAGAACAGCAGGGTCATACGTCTTCTTGCATAATAGTTTCCTGTGCTGTAATGGCAGTCTCCCGGATGGCATCCGCAGAGGATGACTCCGTCAGCGCCCTTCTGGAATGCTCTTAAGATGAAGAGCGGATTGACACGGCAGGAACATGGAACACGGATGATCTTTACGTCTGCCGGATAGGAAAGACGGCTGGAACCTGCCAGGTCTGCTCCTGCGTAGGAGCACCAGTTGCAGCAGAATGCCACGATGACTGGCTTAAATTCTTTGTTTTCGTTGTTATCTATCGGCATATTGCATCTACCTCCGCGAGAATTTGTCTATTGGAGAATCCTTTCAGGTCCATAGCGCCGGACGGACATGCAACGGTACATGCACCGCATCCATGGCAAAGTGCGCCGTTAACGACTGCCACATGTCTGGTTTCACGGATTCCATGGTCGTTGACCTGACGGTCTTCGTAGGAAATTGCGCCGTATGGGCAGACTTTTTCACAGGATGCACATCCATTACAGAACAGCGGATTGGATTCTGCTGTACACGGGTTGGTGGTCAGTTTGTCTTTTGCCAGCAGTCCGACTACTTTGACAGCAGCAGCTCCTGCCTGTGCAACGGTCTCCGGGATATCTTTCGGTCCCTGGCATACGCCGGAGAGGAAGACACCTGCGGTCGGGGACTCTACCGGACGCAGCTTTGCGTGTGCCTCAGTAAAGAAATCGTTGGTATCCATACTTGCGGTCAGCATGGTAGCCAGTTTTCTTGCATCTTTGCTCGGCTCGATGGCAGTTGCAAGGACAACAAGGTCTGCTTCCATTTTGATCTGACGGTTGTCAAGCAGGTCGGAACCCTGTACCAGAAGACGTCCGTTCGGAGCCTCGGATACTTTTCCTACCTGGCCTTTGATGTAGTCTACATCAAACTCTTCTACCGCACGGCGATAGAACTCATCGAAGTTTTTACCCGGGGTACGAACATCAATGTAGAAGACATGTACATTGACATCCGGATAATGGTCACGCACCAGCATAGCCTGTTTTGCGGTGTACATACAGCAGATCTTGGAGCAGTAGCTCTTTCCTCTGCAAGTCACGTCACGAGAACCGACACACTGGATAAATACGATATCCTTCGGATGCTCGCCGTTGGAAAGACGTACTACTTTACCGCCTGTCGGGCCGGCAGCATTCATCAGACGCTCCATCTCAAGGGAGGTAATTACGTCTTTGCTCTGGTTGTAATAATATTCGTCAAACTTGTCCAGACTGATGGTATCGAAACCAGTTGCCACAACGATTGCGCCGTACTCTCTGGTGATTACTTCATCTTTCTGGTCGTAGTTACTGCACCTGCTGCACAGACTTTGGAGCAGATACCGCATTTTCCGGTTTTGAAGTGGATACAGTTTGCAGTATCAATAACCGGTACGTTCGGAACTGCCTGTGCGAACGGTGTGTAGATTGCAGTACGGTTGGACAGGCCTCTGTTGAACTCGCTCAGGTTCTTCTTGGAAGGACATTTCTCCTGACAGAGTCCGCATCCGGTACATTTGTCCATATCTACGTATCTTGCTTTCTTACGGATGTCTACTTTGAAATCACCGACGAATCCGCCAACGCTCTCTACCTCACTGTAGGTATAGATGTTGATCTTCTCATGCGCGTTTACCTCTCCCATACGAGGAGTCAGGATACAGGAAGAACAGTCGAGGGTCGGGAATGTCTTGTCAAGCTGTGACATTCTTCCGCCGATACTCGGGGTCTTCTCTACGATATCTACTTCATAGCCTGCATCTGCGATATCCAGTGCAGTCTGATACCTGCGATACCGCCTCCGATCACCAGCGCACGTTTTACAACGCGGCTCTCGCCCGGGGTAAGCGGGGTATCCAGCATAACTTTAGCAACGGCTGCACGGGCCAGAATTACGGCCTTCTCGGTAGCCTCTTCCATGTCTTTATGAATCCAGGAACACTGCTCACGAATGTTTGCAATCTCCAGCTGATACGGGTTCAGGCCCGCTTTTTCTGCTGCTTTGCGGAACGTTCCTTCATGCATACGCGGAGAGCAGGAACAGATGACAACGCCGGTCAGATGCTCGTTCTGAATGGCATCGATCACTTTCTGCTGACCCGTTTCGGAACACATATACTGATAATCCTCTGCATGAACAACACCCGGCTCTTTGCTGATGACGTCAACAACTTTTTTGACATCAACCGTAGCCGCAATATTTGTACCGCAGTGGCAGACAAATACTCCTATTCTTTGCACTTTTCTCTCACCTTTCTGTGGATGGGTTGTTTTTTACTTTCTATATTTACGGAATGCACTCATCAGAAGCTGCTGCGGAGTCTCATCATCCAGAAGAGCCGGAATTTCATCCGGAGAAAGATAATTCTCTCCTCTCTGACGGATCACGGAAAGACGAACTGCCTCGATCAGTTTGGCAGGTTTTACGTCTCTTGGACAGCGCTCTACACATGCGAAGCAGGAGAGGCATTTCCAGATGGACTTGGAGTTCATCAGTGCTTCCACATCGCCGTTCTGTACGTAAGATACAACTGATGCGGACGGATGTCCATTTCGTTATAAGCAGGACAGGATGCGGAACATTTACCGCATTTCATACATTTTCTGGTATCCACACCGGCGATGGCACGGATTTCATCGGATGTTGCAATTTTCATGCCTGCACCTCCTCTTTGATGCCGAGTGCTTCTGCAAGAAGCTCGGTAAAGTAGGTAACCGGAAGACCTTCTTTTGTTCCGTTATTGCGCAGGTTGTACATGCAAAGCGGACATGCAGTGATCAGTTCTTCTGCTCCTTTGTAGGATGCGGATGCCATGATCTGGTCTACCATGTTGGATGCCATTTTCTTTTCTTTGAGGGATATGTAGCCGCCGCAGCACTCATTTCTCATCGGATATACGACCGGTGTTGCGCCAAGGGCCTTGATAAAGTCTTCAATGATTGTCGGATTTTCCGGATCGTCAAACTGCATTGTGGTGCTCGGACGAAGCAGCATACAGCCGTAATATGCGCCGATTTTTCTTCCTTTTAATGGGTTTACCACTTTCTCTTTGATCTTGTCAAATCCAACGACGTCACGCAGCACTTCCAGATAATGAAGTACTTTCGTTTCGCCAAGATATGGCTCGGAAAGAGCCATGTAGTTGTTTACTTTTGTCTGAATGTCTTCTACATTCGCCATGTCATCGTTTACGCGTTTGATCACGTGATGACAGGCGGAACAGACTGTGATCAGATCCTGTCCTTTTTCTTTGGCGTCTGCTAAGGCGCGAACCGAAGAAGTTTGGTAGCGATTTCATCGGATGCCTGTGGATACACAGCTCCGCAGCACTGCCAGTTTTCAATTTCTTCCAGTTCAAATCCCAGAACTTTTGCGCATTCTCTGGCATAGTGATCCAGATCTTTTGCTTTGTTCTTCAGCGTACAGCCCGGAAAATAACTGTAGGTCATGGAATTGCTCCTTTCTTGTTACTCCTATTGGTTTCCATTTTGCCTGCGGTATCTTCTGTCCGGCACCGGAAAAGTTTCCGGTACTCTTTTTATGTACACCCGGCGGAAAATTTCTTCAGGCGCACGTTAAGGCAGTGGGAGATACCGCTCTTTCGCACTTTCTGCCACTGCCATAAATTTTATGTTTTGAGCTTATTGCCCGCTCTTAGTGCTCGATCTGTGCGATAACTGCTTTTAATGCGTCGGCACTTGCTTTGAGTTTTTCTACTTCCTCTTTTGTCATACGCATCGGAATCTTGCCCTGTACGCCTTTCGGTCCAACGAGGGTCAGTGTGCTTAAGCATACATCCTCGATGCCGTACTCACCGTGCATCATGGAAGATACGGTTGCTACAGAATCGGAAGAAGAAAGAATGGTTGCTACCAGTTTGCATACTGCAACAGATACTGCATAGAAGTAGCTCCTTTGTTTGCAATAACCTGTCCGCCGGAAGTTCTTACGTACTCCAGCATAGCATCTTTGTCGATCTTGGTTACGTTCCTGCCCATTTTTTCTACGGTCTCGTAGTACTCGTCCAGACTGACACCGGAAACGTAAGCGCCGCTCCACGGAATGAAGGAAGTATCGCCGTGCTCACCGAATACGTAAGCGTGGATGTTTTTCTGGGCAATGTTGAGGTGTTCAGACAGTCCGCAGCGAAGTCTCGCGGAATCCAGCATGGTACCAGAACCAAGGATCTGGTTTTCCGGAAGTCCGGAGATCTTTGTAAACACGTAGGTCATGATATCAACCGGGTTGCTTACAATGATGTAGATGGCATTCGGAGCCGCTTTTACGATTTCCGGTGTGATGGATTTTAAGATGTTTACGTTGGTCTGGGTCAGCTCAATACGGGTCTGGCCAGGCTTTCTTGCAATACCGGAAGTAATAATTACGATATCAGAGTCCTTGGCATCCTCATACTCACCTGCGATGATGGAGACCGGATCGCGGAAGCAGGTACCCTGCGCGATATCCATAACCTCTCCCTCTACTTTTTTCTTGTTAATATCGATGAGAACAATCTCAGACGCGATGTCTTCGTTCGACAGTGTATAGGCGATCGTAGATCCAACGCTTCCAGCTCCAATGATGGTAATCTTGCTGCTCATAAATACTCCTTTCTAAAATACCCCTAGTTGGTTTTTGTGATTGATAAATTTTTCACTTTCCTTATCATAGCACTATGACAAGAATTTAACAAGTGTTTTTTCGAGCATTTTCGTGAAATCTTTTTTCTCACTGAGCCCGTACGCTTCCAGAAGGGGTGTTCTGGATATATTTCAATACAATTATACCATTTTTTGTTCTTTTTCACAAGAATTCTTTCCAAAAACTTACAGCTTTGTCCTTCATCCCGCAGAATTCGTCTTTTTCCGCATGGTTCCCGGGTTTTTGCTTTCTGTGTTTAGTTTCACACGTCTAACTTTCGTTCGTTATATTTTTAACAACTTTTCGTCATACGGGCTAGTTTCTGTCCTTCTTTTCTACATTTTGTAGGATGTATCCGCCAAATTTCCTGTCTGATTTTCATTTCTGCTGCCGCCAGACGCAAAAAAGACACGGATTTTTCTGTTCCGTGTCTTTTTTGCTCTGTTTTTTTCTGTTTTTGCTTCTATTCTTCTGTTTCACGAGCCGTTGCCGCTTCGGCAAATGCATTTCCATATTCGGCAAGCGCCTCTTTTGCATAGACGGCATCTGACCGGTACGGCACATTTCCGTTTCCGACGTGCATCGTCACGTCCGCGCCTTTTCCAAGGATCAGAACAACCTCTCCCGGTACGGCGCCAAGAATCGCCTCCCGGATTGCTTCTCCGCGGTCCATGCGGATCTGGAAGGATGCACCTTCCTTTGCTATGTACCCGCCGATCTCCTCACAGATCGCCTGCGGATCTTCGTTTCCCGGATCATCCGGTACGAGGAAAATCCGGTCCGCCCGTTTTCCGGAAATCTCACCCATATCTTTTCTGCGGTTGAATGCTTTTCCGCCCGGGGTTCCGAACACAACGCTTACGCGGCTTCCCGGGTATTCGAGTGCTACGGTATCAAACATTTTTTCAAAACTCAGGCCATTGTGCGCGAAATCCACGATCGCCGTGACCTCGCCCGCGCTGCTCTCATACGTCTCCATCCTTCCCGGAACGGTGACGTCAAGGAGGCTTTCCTTGATCAGCGAAACCGGGATTCCCATCGACCAGGCAGCCGCAATGGCAGCTACGGCATTCTCCACATTGAAGGCTCCGTGCACCGGCAGGGTAAAATCTTCCGAGAAATCCGGTCCTGCCACATGGAAATAGAATTTTCCTCTGCCCGGCTTGATATCACTCACGCGGATTACAGCATTTTCTTTCGATCCAAACGTAACGACGCGCTCACATTTTGCCGCAGCTTTCAGGATTTCCCCGATATGGTCGCTGTCCAGGTTCACGCAGGCGCAGGTGCAGCGGTCGAAGATCTTTAATTTCGACTGGAAATAATCATCAAAATCCTTGTGCTCCGTCGGGCTGATGTGGTCCTTGGAGATGTTCAGGAAAATGGCGGTATCAAAATGCGTGTTTCCGACTCTCTCGTATTTGAGCGCCTGGGAGGATACTTCCATCACCATATGGGAAAGGCCTGCATCTACGGCATTGCGCATATGACGGCACAGCTCCAGGGATTCCGGCGTGGTGAGCGTTGATGCTTCTCTCGTCTTTCCGTCGTAATATTCAATCGAACTTAACAGTGCACATCCGTTTCCGCCCTGTTTTTTCAGGCAGGCATCGAGCATCGACTGCAGGTAGTAGGCTGTCGTTGTCTTTCCTTTTGTTCCGGTCAGCGCCGTGACATGCAGCGACTTTGCCGGATAATCGTAAAACGCCTCACCCAGCACAAACTGTGCTTTTCTGGCATCGTTGACGATGAGCGCCGGAATTTCTTTTCCCGCTTCGTATTTTTTTTCACTTACATAGGCAACAGCACCGCGGTTTACGGCGTCTTTTAAGTATGCCTCTTTGAATGCAGCTCCTTTGCAGAGAAACAGCGTTCCCTGATCCGCTCCGCCCGAAAAATACGTTACGAGGGTAACGGGTCTGTCCTCTCCTTCTTTTCCTTCCGGCTCTGCAAATTCCACCAGAAGGCCTTCCTGCTCCAGAAGTTTCTTATATTCTAATACCGACTGTTTCATAGGATATCTTCCTCTCTTCTATGGGATTCTTTTTCAGCTTTCCTAAAATCCAGGCTCCATTATACCAGAATTGAAACAGCTTGTCCATCTTGCGGCACGCTTACATCATCTGCGCATTTTTCTCAAAAAGAGAACGAAGCGTTTTTGCGCAGTACAGGTACGCCGGAACGAGAAACAGATCGGCGAGAATCCATGCCACCGGCTTGCGAAGCAGACTGCGGTGTAACCAAAATACGGAACCAGGAAAAAGGCTACCACCGAACGGCCGATCATCTCGCAGACGCCGGCAAGGATTGCAAATTTGCTGAAGCCCATGCCCTGCACGGTAAAGCGTACGACATTGACAAGGGTCAGCGGAATGTAAAATACCATGTTGATCAGCAGCATCTGACGCGCCTGGTCGAGGATGACCGTCTCAGATGCATCTACAAAGAGAAGCGAAATCTGGCGGGACCACAGAAACATGACTCCTAAAATGACCACGGAATACACGCTTCCAATAATGGAACTTGTCAAAATACCGGTGTTGACACGATCCATCTTCTTCGCACCGACGTTCTGTCCGGCATACGTCGCCATAGTGGAGCCGAGCGCGTCGAACGGACAGCAGCAGAACATGGAAATTTTACCGGCAGCCGTAACAGATGCAACCGCAGTGGAACCAAGGCCGTTGACAGCGGTCTGCAAAATAACACTTCCGATCGCGGTGATTGAATACTGCAGTCCCATCGGGATTCCCATATTGCACAGATTAAGCACATAATGCTTATGCAGCTTCCAGTCCTCTCTCGTAAAAGCAAGGATGGTGAATTTTTTCTTCATATAAAAGAGACACAGGAATCCAGAGACTCCCTGCGCGATAATCGTCGCCCACGCGGTTCCCGCTACTCCCATCGGGCGGACCAGCGCAAGATCTAGCACGATATTCAGTATTGAAGAGATACCGAGGAAAATCAGTGGGGAGCGGCTGTCGCCGAGGCTCCGCATGATTGCTGATGTCTGGTTATAGAGCACCATAAGCGGAATTCCGAGGAAAATAACAAAGATGTAAGCGTATGCACGTCCAGAATATCGGACGGGGTTTTCATCAGAATCAGAATGTCGCGGCACCAGATGCAGACAAGAACGGTCATCACCACGGAAAGAATACCGGCCAGGACGGCTCCATTTCCTACATACCGGCACAGCGCTTTCCGGTCTCCTGCCCCGAACATCTGCGCAACCGGAATTGCAAATCCGCTACAGACTCCCATACAGAATCCCACGATCATGAAGTTGATCGAACCTGTACTGCCAACAGCCGCGAGCGCTTTCGCGCCTAAGAATTTTCCTACAATAATCGTATCGACCATGCTGTAAAACTGCTGGAACAGCATGCCGAGCAGCAGCGGCAGTGCAAACCCCAGAATCAGTTTTACCGGGCTGCCGTTTGTCAGATCTTTTACTGCACTTTTCTTTGTTGCCATGTGATGTCCTCCCTATTGTCGTATGTTTTTGCTTCCCCTTTTTGTCGAATCTCATGCCATTTTATATCTTGTTTTCTCAGAATGCAATCCCGTAATACTGCCGAATTAAGAGACGTTTTTTCATCACTTTTACGTGTTTTTGACATAGCGGCCGCCTGTGCAGGAATTCTGTTTTTTTGCGCACGCCAAAAGCGGCTGCGGCAGGTTCCCGTTCCGGAACGCTGTGCCGCAGCCGCTTTGCTGTTCTTTCTTATTTTGCAAATTCTTTCTTTTTCCACTGAAGCAGAATCATCACAGCCACCGATGCGGTCAGAAAATCAGAAACCGGCTGGGAGGCAATAACACCGGAAAAACCGGCAAGTTTTGAAGCGCAGAAAATTACAATGGCAAAAATCACGCCCTGACGTCCTGCTGAAAGAATCATTGCTCCTGCCCCGTTTCCGATCGCCTGGAAAATACAGGTCGATGCGAGTACGATACCAACAAACGGCATACCAATGAGCTGGACGCGGAGGATCTGCTGGGCCGCTGCAATGACATCCGCCTCTTTTAAGAACAGTCCCACGAGAAGCGGAGCCGCCGCACCGAGCACAACCGCCATTCCGGCACCGGTCAGCACTTCCAGGAGGAAGGCAAAGCGGATCGTCTCACTGAGACGTTTTTTATTTTTCGCTCCATAATTGTATCCGACCAGCGGCTGTCCGCCAAAAGCGAAGCCGACCATCACAAGAACAGAAATCATAATAATTTTCAAAGCAATTCCCATCGCTGCAACTTTGTCCGTTCCATACGGCTGCAAAAATCGGTTCGTCAGCGTCACGCCGATGCTCTGCATGAAGTTTGTGACGGATGCCGGAATGCCGATGGCAAGAACGGCGAGCACCTCTGCTCCGGTCATTTTCAGTTTTCGGAAATCGACGGAGAGATAGCGGCATTTCTTTATCATAAAGATAACATAGAAAATATCACCGCAGATGTTGCCGATCACCGTTGCAATCGCTGCTCCGGCTGCTCCCATGCCGAGCGTGTAAATAAAGATCGGGTCAAGAATGATGTTGACGACGGCTCCCAGCATTGTTCCGATCATCGAGGCTTTTGCGAAGCCCTCGGTCCGAAGAAGATTGTTCGGCGTCAGCTGCAGGATGATAAACGGTGCGCCGAGTGCAATCCACTGGTAATAGTCCCCCGCATACTGCCACGTCGTCTCATCACAGCCAAGCAGGCCAAGGATCGGCTGTTTGGCGGCAAGCAGGATGATGCTGACCGCAATGCCGACAGCAATCGCTGCGTAAAAGCAGAATACGCTGATCCGTCTTCCGTCCTCGTACTCTTTTTTACCGAAGAGGCGCGAAATGACGGAACTGCCGCCGACGCCGAAGATGTCACCGAGTGCAATCATCAGCGTGAAAATCGGTGTGCCGAGCGATACGCCGGCAATCAGTGCCGTGTTTCCGGTCCGCGCGATGAAAAAAAGTATCTACCATATTATAGATCAGCGACACGACCATTGCCGAGCACGACCGGAAGTGCGAGCGTCATTATATGCTTTGGACACTTTTGTTTTCTCAAATAATTCGTTTTCCATTTTGAAAACTCCCCTTTCCTCTTTTTCGGTTACAGTTCACTGGTACCCAGCAAACTGTAACCTTTTTCATTCTGGTTTATCTTAGCAGACTTCTTGCTTTTTCTTGTGTCATATGTCACAATAAAGAAAAAGTTTTCCAAAAAATTTTTCTGTGAAAGGATTTTCCTATGAAACGAATTTTTGATCCGGCTCTGCTGGACTTTTATCTTCAGAAACATGAGATCCCATCTCTTTTCGATACCCCGGATCTCGCATTTTCTCTGTATCAGTTTGAAAAGGGCGAACGCTCGACACGCTGAATCCGGAGGAATACCTCTCGTTCCTCGTGGACGGTTCCATCGAGATCAGCGCCAACCGCGCCGACGGCACGAGCTACCCGATCGGCTATCTCGACGGCTTTACCTGCATCGGCGATATGGAATTCTGCGGAAAACGCGATGATACGCACCAGATCGAGGCACGCACCACCGCGCTTTGTATTGTTCTGCCGCTCGCTTCCACGAAAGAGCTTCTGCTGAACGACAACCGCTTTTTACGATATCTTTTAAACTCTGTCACCGAAAAGCTGATGCTTTATTCCAGCTCCCAGTCGAATTTTCCACGCTCGAGGAATCCTTCCTCTCTTATCTCTCAGAGCGCTGTCCGGATCAGACGTTTTCCGGCGTGGAAAAGATGGCCATGCAGCTCCACTGCAGCCGCCGCCAGCTCCAGCGGGTTTTAAAGAAGCTGCTCGAAGAAGGACAGCTTGTGAAACTTCGAAAGGTTCTTACCGCCTCAGCTGAAAACGCCATCGCTTCCTTATTTCCACGATTCCAGGATCGATGTTCCGATCGTTCCCTCCGGCATTTTTACGCCGAAGTTCTCTGCAACGGATGCGCCGATCACAGCGAAGGTGTCCTTCGTCTCCTGAAGGCCGCTCTCCTTCATAGACGGTGAGTACGCAAGGAGCGGCACCTGTTCTCTGGTGTGGTCCGTTCCGGTATAAGTCGGGTCGTTGCCGTGGTCTGCCGTGATCAGGAGCAGATCGTCGTCTTTTAACTGCTCCAGCAGCTTTCCAAGGTTCACATCGAATTTTTCAATCTCTTTTCCGTAGCCTTCCGGGTTTCTTCTGTGGCCCCAGAGTGCATCGAAATCGACGAGGTTGACAAAGCACAGTCCGGTAAACTCTTTTCCTGCCGTCTCAATCGTCTGCTCCATGCCGTGGACGCTGCTCTTGGATTTCAGACTCTCCGTGATGCCCTCGCCGCAGAAAATATCGTTGATTTTTCCGATACTGATGACATCATATCCTGCCTCCTGCATCGCGTTGAGCACGGTTTTTCCCGTCGGTTTGACAGCGTAGTCGTGACGGTTTGCGGTGCGGACGAACTCTCCTTTTTTTCTTTCCGACGTACGGTCTTGCAATGACACGGCCGACTTTCCACTCGTCTTTCATGGTCAGCTCACGGGCAATCTCGCAGTAATGATACAGCGTCTCCAGTCCCATCGTCTCCTCGTTGCCGCAGATCTGCAGTACGGAATCCGCCGAGGTATAGACAATCAGTTCTCCGTTTTCGATCTCGCGCTCTGCCAGCTCATCGAGGATCTCCGTTCCGCTCGCCGCCTTATTGCCGATGATCTTTCTGCCGGTTCGTTTTTCCAGCTCGTCGATCAGTTCTTTCGGAAATCCGTGGTCGGTGAACGTAACGAACGGCTTTGTCGTGTAAATTCCCATCATCTCCCAGTGGCCGGTCATGGTGTCTTTTCCGTTGCTCGCCTCGTTCAGTCTTCTGGCGTAACCCTTTGCCTCATCCTCTGTCACACCGCAGAGATTTCCCATGCCGAGGCGGCGCAGGTTCGGGATTTCAAGGCCTCCCTGACTCTCCCAGATGTGGCCGAAGGTATTGACACCGACATCCCCAAACTTCTCCGAATCCGCCATCGCCCCGATTCCGAGAGAATCCAGGACGATCAGAAAAATACGGTTATATTTTCTCATACTCTTTACTCCTTTCTTTTTAACTCAGCTCAAACATTCCATGATAGAGCTGATAATATTTTCCTTTCTGTGCCAGAAGTGCGTCGTGGTCGCCGCGCTCTACGATATTTCCCTGCTCCAGCACCATGATCGCATTGGCGTTTCGCACGGTGCTTAAGCGGTGGGCGATGACAAATACGGTTCTGCCCTCCATGAGCTGGTCCATTCCTTTTTCGATCAGCGCCTCGGTTCTGGTGTCAACGGAAGATGTTGCCTCGTCAAGAATCAGCACCGGCGGATCGGCAACGGCGGCACGGGCAATCGCGAGAAGCTGGCGCTGGCCCTGGGAGAGGTTGGCTCCGTCGGAGGTCAGCATCGTGTCGTAGCCGTTCGGCAGACGGCGGATGAAGGAATCCGCATTCGCAATTTTGGCCGCATGTTCAATTTCTTCCTGCGTGGCATCGAGTTTTCCAAAACGGATGTTTTCTGCTACGGTTCCCGTGAACAGATGGGTATCCTGCAGAACGATACCGAGGGAGTGGCGCAGAGCGTCTTTTTCGATATCTTTTACGTCAATGCCGTCGTAGACAACCGCGCCGCCCTGGACGTCGTAGAAACGGTTGATCAGGTTCGTGATCGTCGTTTTTCCGGCTCCTGTGGAACCGACAAAAGCAATTTTCTGGCCTGGTTTGGCATACAGCTGATGTTCTTTAAGATCAGACGGTCTGCCGTGTAGCCGAAATCCACGTTTTCAAAACGCACATCGCCCTTTAATTCCGTCATCGTTCCGTCCGGGCGCTTCCATGCCCAGCGGCCTGTTGTCTCTTCGCAGACGGCAAGTGCGCCGTTCTCTTCTTTTACGTTGACCAGTTCCACTTTTCCCTCATCGATTTCCGGCTCCAGGCTCATCACGTCGAAGACACGCTCCGCACCGGCGAGCGCTGAGAGAAGGAAGTTGCTCTGCTGGGTGAACTGGTTGATCGGAAGCGCCGCCTGGCGGACAAAGACAAGGTAGCTTGCCAGGCTTCCGATATCGGCTTTTCCGTGCAGGGCGAGAAGGCCGCCGAGCACTGCCACAATCGCATAATTGACATACGAAATGCTGACAACGACAGGAACCATCGTCGCCGCATACCCCTGCGCGCCGGTTCCCGCTTTCCGGAGCTCCTCATTCTTTTTGCAGAATTCCGTAAAGCTCTCTTCTTCGTGGTGGAACACCTTGACGACTTTCTGTCCGGTGATCAGCTCCTCAATATAGCCGTTCAGTTCTCCGAGGCTGTTCTGCTGCTTCGTATAATAACCCTTGCTGCGCTTTCCGCTGAACTTGATATACCAGAACATGATACCGTAGCACACCGTTACAATCAGCGAGAGCCGCCAGTTTAGGATATACAGCAAGGTCAGTGTTCCCACAATCTGGATGAAGCTCTGGATAACCATCGCAAAACTGTTGTTCAGGGCATCTGCCATCGTGTCGATATCGTTCGTGAAAAGACTCATGATATCGCCGTGGCGTCTGCTGTCGAAGAACTGCAGCGGCAGTGTCTGGACGTGTTCGAACAGATCGCGGCGGATATCAAATACAACCTGCTGTGCTGCTTTTACCATGGTCTGCGTGTAGCCGTATGCTGCGAGTGCGCCGCACCCGAAAATGAGTGCGTAATCAGCACGCCGCGCAGCAGTGTGTGCACATCTCCGTCCGCCAGTCCGTTGACAACCGGGCGGATCATATACGTTCCAAAGAGGTTGGCTCCCGCGCTGATTGTTACCAGTACCGCTACGACTGCGAGCATTTTTTTGTGCCGTCCCAGATAAGACAGGAAGACGCGCAGCGTGTGTTTCAGGTTCTTTGGTTTCTTTCCGCTATAAGCTCTCGCTGCCATTTTCGTCTCCTCCTTTCATCTGTGAGGCGTAAATTTCCTGATAAATCGGGTCATCCGCCAGCAGTTCAGCGTGCGTGCCGATCCGGTGTACTTTTCCGTCATCAAGAATGATGATCTGATCCGTATTCATGACGGATGTTACTCTCTGCGCAATGATAATTTTTGTGACATTCTTCCGCGCCGCCAGTGCTCGCGGATCTTTTTCTCCGTTGCCGTGTCGACCGCACTTGTCGAATCATCGAAGATCAGGATTTTTGCCTTTCCGATCAGCGCACGCGCGATGCAGAGACGCTGCTTCTGGCCTCCGGAGAGGTTGCTTGCGCCTGCTCGAGCACGGTGTCGAGGCCGTCCGGCATGCGGTTCAAAAATTCATCCGCACACGCCGCGCGGCATGCTTCCCAGATCTCCTCATCGGATGCATCCACATTGCCCCATTTCAGGTTTTCACGCACGGTTCCGGAGAACAGCACGTTTTTCTGCAGAATGATATTGACTGCATCGCGGAGAGCGGCAAGATCGTACGCGCGCACATCCTTTCCGCCGACGCGGACGGTGCCGCGGCTGGTATCATACAGACGCGGAATGAGCTGCACCAGCGTCGTTTTCGAAGAACCTGTTCCTCCGAGGATTCCTACCGTCTGACCAGCTTTGATCTTCAGCGTAACATCGGAGAGTGCGTACTCTTTTGCTTCTTCTTTGTATTTAAACGATACGTTGTCAAACTCCACGCTGCCCTCTGTCACTTCTGCTACACCATTTTCCGGCGAGGTGAGCACGATTTTCTCATCGAGCACCTCGACAATCCGGTGTGCACTCGCCATGGAACGGGTCAGGAGCAGGAAGACGTTTGCAATCATCATCATCGAGTTCATGACCTGCATGACGTAGCTTAGAAATCCGGTCAGGTTTCCGACGGCAAGCTGTTTTTTCAGAATCATATTTCCGCCGAACCACAGAATCAGCACGATCGCGGTATACATGACGCCCTGAAATGCCGGCAGATTCAGCACGGCGTAGTGGAACGTCTGCTCGCTCGCTGCGGTCAGGTCGGTGTTGACCTCGTTGAATTTGTCTTCCTCGTACTCATCCCGCACGAAAGCTTTGACGGCACGGATCGCGGTCAGCCCCTCCTGGACAACATTGTTCAGGCGGTCCACCATGGACTGCAGTTTTGTGTACATCGGGCAACTCTCCGCACAATCAGGGAGAGAATAAAGCCAAGAAGCGGGGTACATACAAGGAATACAAATGCCAGCCGCGGATCATATAGAATGAAAGGCCGATTCCCATAATCAGAAGCGACGGTCCGCGCGTGATCGGGCGGAAGCCGGCGCTTACCATATTCTGGATGACGGTAACATCCGTCGTCATACGGGTGATCAGGGATGATACCGCAAAGTGGTCGAGGTTGGAAAATGCATACTGCTGCATTTTCTCATACTCCGCCTTCCGGATCTCAGCTCCCCAGCCGTACGTCGCCCGCGCCGCAAAGTGCGCGTATAAAATTCCGGTCACAAGCGCACAGAGCGCGCAGATTCCCATCTGGATTCCCTTGCGGTAAATGTAAGGGATATCGCCGTTCGCAACGCCGATGTCAATCAGATTGGAAATCAGAATCGGAATAAAAAGTTCAAAACACGTTTCTACCAATACCAGCACTGCTCCGAAAATCATATCCCGCTTGTAGGACCTGCATACGAGAGCAGACGCTTCATATCATTCATCTTCTGTCACGTCCTCCTTTTGCTGTTTTTCGGAGTCCATTTTACCATACCCCGGCATGATTTTCAACGCGCCGAAATAATCCCTTTTACCCCAAAAATCCCCTTTTCCCAACAACTTTCTGTCGTCAGAAAAAGAGGATCGTTTTCTGGAAGCTTAAGTCTACCTTTTGAACGCATTGACCAGTGACACACCGGAAACCGCCGCCTCTCCGACAAATCCGATAACAAACACGTCCGCAATTCCGACCAGAGCCACCAGAAGCTGCTCTAGGAAAAGCGGAATAATCAGCTTTTTCAAATCCTGATTTGTAAACATAAAACCCCTCCTGCCATTTTTCTTTCTGTCTCTATTTTAGACATCTAACAGCTCATTTGTCTAATGCTTATTCTAAATGGCAGTTCATACGCGGATTGCATATTACACTTCACAGAAATCTCTTTTCACTTTCTCACACAGCTTGCCATACACACGCTCCACAAACCACGGCTCTGTCGATTTTTCTGCGATCTGCTCCACCGGAATCCAGCCGACTGCGCTGTTTTCATCCGGCTTGCAGCGGATTTCCTGTACCGGATCTGCTTCCATGAGATATGTCACATTCAGATGGAGATGTGCCGTCACGTACTTTCCGCGCTTCACATGGCCGTCCACCGACAGGATTTCGAGCGAGAATGGCTGATCCGATAAGAGCTTCACCTCTTCAATCCCGGATTCCTCCTTCACTTCTCTTACCGCCACGCTGCAAAGATCCGCATCTCCGTCCGCGTGGCCGCCGAGCCATGCCCAGGAATGGTAAATATTGTGATACGCCATCAGCACCTGCTTCCGATCCGGGCTTACGACCCAGGCGGAGACAGTCAGATGTGCGGTCTCATTTTCCCGCGTCAAAATATCGCATCCGCTCTCCATCCATTTCAGCAGAATCGCCCGATCCCGCTCTTCCTGCTCATTGTACGGACGGTATTCCCGGATCTGCCGCAGCAGGTTTTCTTTGGCTGTTTCATTCTGCATCCGTTTTCCCTCCCACTTTGATTTTAAACGATTGCTAAAAAAGACCCCGCGCCTGTATTTCTACAGACCGCCGGGGTCTCCTTACGTTTGAACACAAATCATGCTACTGCATGAAAATCCTGATTCGGACAGATTCTGCTTAAATTAAGCGTTCTTCTGAGCGATAGCTGCCTGAGCTGCTGCCAGACGGGCGATCGGCACACGGAACGGTGAGCAGGAAACATAGTCCAGACCCAGTTTGTTGCAGAACTCTACGGAGCTCGGATCTCCACCGTGCTCACCGCAGATACCTACGTGCAGAGAAGAGTTAACCGGTCTTCCAAGATCGATAGCCATCTTCATCAGCTTGCCAACGCCGTCCTGATCAAGTTTTGCGAATGGATCGTTCTCGAAGATCTTAGCGTCATAGTAAGCGTTCAGGAATTTACCAGCATCGTCACGGGAGAATCCGTAAGTCATCTGAGTAAGGTCGTTGGTTCCAAAGCAGAAGAAGTCTGCCTCTTTTGCGATCTCATCTGCAGTCAGAGCTGCTCTCGGGATCTCGATCATGGTACCAACTTCGTATTCAAGGTCGCTGCCTGCAGCTGCGATTTCAGCGTCAGCGGTCTCTACTACGAATTTCTTAACGTATTTCAGCTCTTTGATATCGCCAACAAGCGGGATCATGATTTCCGGTTTAACATTCCAATCCGGATGAGCTTTCTTCACGTTGATGGCTGCGCGGATTACTGCGCTTGTCTGCATCTTAGCGATTTCCGGATAAGTTACAGCAAGACGGCATCCACGATGACCCATCATCGGGTTGAACTCATGCAGACCAGCGATGATTGCTTTGATCTGCTCAACAGATTTGCCCTGTGCGTCAGCCAGTTTCTTGATGTCCTCTTCCTCAGTCGGAACGAACTCATGAAGCGGCGGATCCAGGAAACGGATGGTAACCGGGTTGCTTCCAGAGCTTCATACAGCTTCTCGAAGTCTCCCTGCTGCTCCGGAAGGATCTTAGCAAGTGCTGCTTCTCTCTCTTCTACGGTTTCAGCGCAGATCATCTCACGGAATGCATCGATTCTGTTGCCTTCGAAGAACATATGCTCTGTACGGCAAAGACCAATACCTTCTGCGCCAAGCTCACGAGCTTTTTTAGCGTCTGCCGGAGTATCAGCGTTTGTACGAACTTCATGGTTCTGTATTTATCTGCCAGCCCATGATTCTTCCGAACTCGCCAGCGATGGTAGCGTCTACGGTCGGGATCAGTCCGTCATAGATGCATCCTGTAGAACCATCCAGAGAGATGCAGTCTCCCTCGTGGAACTCTTTGCCAGCCAGTGTGAATTTCTTGTTTGCCTCGTCCATTACGATATCACCGCAACCGGATACACAGCAGGTTCCCATACCACGGGCAACTACGGCTGCGTGGGAAGTCATACCACCACGAACAGTCAGGATACCCTGTGCAGATTTCATACCTGTGATATCTTCTGGGGATGTCTCAAGACGAACCAGAACAACTTTTTCTCCTCTTTCAGCCCATGCAACAGCGTCATCAGCTGTGAAGACGATTTTACCGCAAGCAGCTCCCGGAGATGCTCCCAGTGCTTTTGCCATTGGAGTAGCCTCTTTCAGTGCTTTTGCATCGAACTGCGGATGAAGCAGAGAGTCAAGGTTACGAGGATCGATCATTGCAACTGCCTCTTCCTCTGTTCTCATTCCCTCATCTACAAGGTCGCAGGCGATTTTCAGAGCAGCTTTTGCTGTTCTCTTACCGTTACGTGTCTGCAGCATGTACAGTTTACCGTGCTCTACAGTGAACTCCATGTCCTGCATATCTCTGTAGTGTGTTTCCAGAGTTTTGCAAACTTCTTTGAACTGTTTGAAAGCTTCCGGGAATTTCTCTTCCATCTCGGAAATGTGCATAGGTGTACGAACACCGGCAACTACGTCCTCGCCCTGTGCGTTGGTAAGGAACTCACCGAACAGTCCGTTTTCTCCTGTAGCAGGGTCACGGGTGAAGGCAACACCTGTACCACAGTCATCTCCCATGTTTCCGAATGCCATCATCTGTACGTTAACAGCGGTACCCCAGGAATACGGGATGTCGTTGTCACGACGATAAACGTTTGCTCTCGGGTTGTCCCAGGAACGGAATACGGCTTTAACAGCTCCATCAGCTGTACCTTAGGATCGGTCGGGAAATCCTCACCGATTTTAGCTTTGTACTCAGCTTTGAACTGCTCAGCCAGTTTTTTGAGGTCATCTGCGTCAAGATCTACGTCCTGTTTTACGCCTTTCTCCTCTTTCATCTTGTCGATCAGCTCTTCGAAGTATTTTTTACCAACTTCCATAACTACGTCAGAGAACATCTGAATGAATCTTCTGTAGCAGTCCCAAGCCCAACGTGGGTTGCCGGAAGCCTGTGACAGAGTTTCAACAACCTCTTCGTTCAGACCAAGGTTCAGGATGGTATCCATCATACCTGGCATGGAAGCTCTTGCTCCGGAACGTACAGAAACGAGCAGCGGATTCTTAGCGTCTCCGAATTTCTTTCCTGTGATTCCTTCCATTTTATCGATTGCTTCCATGATCTGACCCATGATCTCGTCGTTGATCTGTCTGCCATCCTCATAGTACTGTGTACAAGCCTCGGTTGTTACCGTGAATCCCTGTGGTACAGGAAGTCCCAGGTTTGTCATCTCAGCCAGGTTTGCGCCTTTTCCACCGAGAAGGTTACGCATGTCTGCATTACCTTCAGTGAACATGTAAACCCATTTTGCCATTGTTACTTTTCCTCCTACTTGTAATTTTGATAGGTTATAGTAAAGTATTTCCAGATTGCCCTGGATGATACGTTCACCCTATACTGATTGCACCGAAAAGAAAGATATTCTCGGGCGCACACATTTATTTTACCATAAGAATATCTTTAGTCAATAAAAATATGGCAAATTTTCGGTATTTTTTTTAATTTACAGTTCACTCGTGTGTTCTGGCGGGCAAATTTCATGCTTGCATGAAATTTGTTTGCAAGAACACACGAAGGGAGCGCCGAGAAATGAGCAAAAGGAGCTGCGCAGCAGCGGAAAGCGCTGAAAGCGCAGTTTTGCGAATGGCGCGGGTGAACTGTATCGTCTGTGCCCCTGTTATGTCCTATTATATCAGCTTTTGGTTACTTTTTACAGGGTTTTTTGTAATTTTCGCGTAAAAAAAGAAGTATCGCACAATTTTTTTTCATTTTACGATACTTCTTCTTCTATTTTCCCCGGTAAATTTTCGGAATTGTTCGATTTTATGCTTTCAGAATTACGGTTTTGATTACGAAATACAGCAGCACAATCACACCGAGTACGATACGGTACCAGCCGAAGGCTTTGAAATCGTGCTTCTTGATGTACTGCATCAGAAATTTGATGGCAAAAATCGATACCGCAAATGCCACCAGCATGCCGACGATCATGATCGCCACCTCAACACCGGTAAAGGCAAAGCCGTGTTTTACCAGTTTTAAAAGCTCGCGCCAAACATAACCGGAACGGCAAGGAAAAACGTGTACTCCGATGCCAGCTCTCTCGAGCATCCCAGCAGGATACCGCCGATGATGGTTGCTCCCGAACGGGAAGTTCCCGGTACGATGGAAAGGAGCTGGAAAACACCGATATACAGCGCATTTTTCCAGGTAATCTCTTTGATTTTTGTTGCAGACAGTGTTCTCGTCTTGTTGTAATTCTCAATGATGATGAAGAGGACACCATAGATGATCAGCATCAGTGCTACGATCACGTAATTCATCAGATGGGCCTCGATCCAGTCGTTGAATGCCAGTCCGATCACGGCTGCCGGCAGACACGATACGACAATCTTGAACCACATGATAATTTTGTCCAGATAACAGTAATTGTCTACAAAGTTCTGAATCCCTGCAAAGACCTTGTTGTCGCTTGGATTGGCAAAATAGCTCTTGCTTTTCGCTTTGCTTTTGCCATGAAACGGCCAGAGATCCCAGAAATAGATGACGACAACCGCAAGGATTGCACCGAGCTGGATGACAACTTCAAAAACATTCTTGAAATCAGCTGTCACATTCAGCTTAATAAACTCATCTACCAGAATCATGTGGCCGGTGCTGCTGATCGGAAGCCACTCGGTAATGCCCTCTACGATACCCAGCAGGATAACCTTTAACCACTCAATGATGTTCATACGATATGTACCTTTCTCTTTTTGAATTGGATGCCCTTTTCTGGCATTCTATTAAAAATCTATCATACTTATGCCAAAAACACAAGCGCGTCACGTTTTCTTTTTTGTAAAATCCATAACCCACATTCGGCCAAAAAAGTCTCTGCCGCTTTGTTTCTGCAGCAGAGAGCTTTTCTTTGCTTTATGCTTCTATCATGCTTATCTCTTGTCGATCGTTGCGATATCAATCAGGGTCAGCTTCTTCACATCTGTATTTTCCAGACTGGTTACGAGTGCGGTTGCGGTATCCAGAGAGGTCAGTACGTTGACACCTGTCTCGATCGCGTTCCGGCGGATGACGAATCCGTCTTTGGAGTGCTCAACACCCTGGGACGGAGTATCGATGACGAGGTCGATCTTGTGGCCGAGGATCAGGTCCATCAGGTTCGGGGACGGCTGCTCGATCTTGTTGGTGCGGATCGCATTGACGCCGTTCTCGTTCAGGGCTTTCGCGGTATTTCTCGTCGCATAGATCTTGTAGCCGAGAGCCTGGAATCTCTGTGCGATCGGAACGATATCCTCTTTATCCTCATCCTTTACGGTGATGATCATGTTTTTGTATTTCGGCAGGTTGATTCCGGCGCCGAGGAATGCTTTGTAAAGAGCCTCATTGAAGGTCTTTGCAATACCAAGGCACTCACCGGTGGATTTCATCTCCGGTCCAAGGGCGATATCTGCGCCGCGGATCTTCTCGAAGGAGAATACCGGCATCTTGATGGCAATGTAATCTGCCTCTCTCTGCAGACCCGGCTCGTAGCCAAGCTCGCGGATCGTGTGGCCAAGGATGACTTTCGTTGCCAGCGGCACGATCGGGATTCCGGTTACCTTGCTGATGTACGGCACGGTACGAGAAGAACGCGGGTTGACCTCGATGACGTAAACATCCTCACCGCATACGATGAACTGGATGTTGATCATACCGATGACATGCAGGGATCTTGCCAGACGTTTCGTATACTCTACGATGGTGTCTTTTGCATGCTGGCTGATGCTCTGTGCCGGATAAACGGAGATACTGTCTCCGGAGTGAACGCCGGCGCGCTCGATGTGCTCCATGATACCAGGAATCAGGATATCGGTGCCGTCGCAGACTGCATCAACCTCGATCTCCTTGCCCTGCAGATATTTATCAACCAGGATCGGATGCTCCTGTGCGATCCGGTTGATGATGCCGATAAATTCATCGACGTCCTCATCGCTGATGGCGATCTGCATACCCTGTCCTCCAAGGACGTAGGACGGGCGGACGAGTACCGGATAGCCGAGCTCGTTGGCTGCTTTTTTCGCCTCTTCTGCAGTGAATACGGTGTGTCCCTTCGGACGCGGGATTTCACACTGCTCCAGGATCTCATCGAACAGCTCACGGTCCTCTGCGGCATCTACGTTCTCTGCAGATGTTCCAAGGATCGGCACACCCATTTTCAGGAGTGCTTCGGTCAGCTTAATCGCAGTCTGGCCGCCGAACTGTACAACGGCTCCGTCCGGATGCTCGATGTTGACGATATTTTCTACATCTTCCGGTGTCAGCGGCTCGAAATACAGTTTATCTGCGATATCGAAGTCGGTGCTGACGGTCTCCGGGTTGTTGTTGATGATGATGGTCTCATAGCCCTCTTTCTTGAATGCCCAGGTACAATGTACGGAGCAGAAGTCAAACTCGATACCCTGTCCGATACGGATCGGGCCGGAACCAAGGACGAGGACTTTCTTTCTGTCGTTTGTCTCGACAGCTTCGTTTTCGCCGCCGTATACGGAATAGTAATACGGTGTGGTTGCTGCGAACTCAGCGGCACAGGTATCTACCATCTTGTAAGCTGCGGTGATATCATACTGTTTTCTTAACGCTTTTACTTCTTCTTCGGTCTTTCCTGCCAGTTTTGCCACCAGGTAATCCGGGAACTCAAGGCGTTTTGCTTCGCGCAGCAGATCCTCATCCAGCTCTTTGGCCTGTAATGCCTGCTCCATCTCAACGAGGATAGCCAGCTTATCGATGAACCATACATCGATTTTGGTGATCTCGTGGATCTCGTCGTAGGAGATGCCCTGACGGATCGCCTCTGCGATTCTCCAGATTCTCATATCGTCTACGATGTGAAGCTCTTCGATCAGCTCGTCTTTGGACAAGTGGCTGAAGTCATAGGACATCAGGGAATCTACGTGCTGTTCCAGGGAACGGATGGCTTTCATCAGCGCGCCCTCGAAGTTGTTGCAGATACTCATAACCTCACCGGTTGCCTTCATCTGTGTGGTCAGGGTACGTTTTGCACTGATAAACTTATCGAACGGCAGACGCGGGATTTTTACAACACAGTAATCCAGCATCGGCTCGAAGCTTGCGTAGGTTTTTCCGGTAATGGCGTTCGGGATCTCATCCAGAGTGTAGCCAAGTGCGATCTTTGCAGCAACCTTTGCAATCGGATAACCGGTCGCTTTGGAAGCCAGTGCGGAAGAACGGCTGACACGCGGATTTACCTCGATAACACAGTACTCGAAGCTGTCCGGATTCAACGCATACTGTACGTTGCATCCGCCGGTGATGCCAAGCTCGGTGATGATGTTGAGTGCAGAAGTACGCAGCATCTGATACTCTTTATCTCCCAGGGTCTGGGATGGTGCTACGACAATACTGTCTCCGGTGTGAACGCCGACCGGGTCGATGTTCTCCATGTTGCAGACGGTGATGCAGTTTCCTACGCTGTCCCGCATTACCTCGTACTCGATCTCTTTCCATCCGGCGATACATCTTTCAACGAGTACTTCGCCGACACGGGAAAGACGGAGTCCGTTCGAGAGGATCTCGATCAGCTCTTCTTCGTTGTAAGCGATACCGCCGCCGCTTCCGCCGAGGGTGTAAGCCGGACGCAGTACAACCGGATAACCGATCTTGTTGGTGAAATCGATACCAGCCTGTACATCATGGACAACCAGGGATGCCGCTACCGGCTCGCCGATTTTTTCCATGGTATCTTTGAATTCCTGACGGTCCTCTGCTTTTTTGATGGTCTGTGCTGTGGTACCGATCAGGCGTACGTTGTTTTCTTTTAAGAAGCCTTTTTCTTCGAGTTCCATCGCAAGGTTCAGTCCTGCCTGGCTCCCAGAGTCGGAAGAACGCTGTCCGGTTTTTCCTTCTGGATGAGCTGCTCTACCACTTCTACGGTCAGCGGCTCGATGTAAACGCGGTCTGCGATATCTTTATCGGTCATGATGGTTGCCGGGTTGGAGTTCAGAAGAACAACTTCCATTCCCTCTTCTTTCAGGGAACGGCACGCCTGTGTTCCTGCGTAGTCGAACTCTGCTGCCTGTCCGATGACGATCGGACCGGAACCGATAACCAGAACTTTTTTAATATTCGGATTCTTTGGCATTATTTGTTACCTCCCATCATCTCAAGGAATCGATCAAACAGGTATCCGGAATCCTGCGGGCCAGGGCATGCCTCCGGATGGAACTGTACGGTAAAGATGTTTTTGCCGACGTATTTGAGTCCCTCGTTGGTGCCGTCGTTGACGTTCACAAAGGCCGGAACTGCCACATTCGGATCCAGGGTATCGGTATCTACGACGTAGCCGTGGTTCTGGGAAGAAATGTAAACTCTTCCGGTTGCCAGATCCTTGACCGGGTGGTTTCCGCCGCGGTGGCCGTATTTCATCTTGTGGGTATCTGCGCCGGTAGCCAGTGCCATCAGCTGATGTCCAAGACAGATTGCAAAGATCGGTACATTGGAATCGTACAGTTTTTTAATCTCTTTGATAATGGATACGCACTCTTTCGGATCTCCAGGGCCGTTGGACAGCATGATTCCGTCCGGATTTGCGGTGAGGATCTCTTCTGCTGTAGTAAGCGCCGGATAAATGGTCACTTCGCATCCGCGCTCATTTAAGGAACGTGCGATGTTGTTCTTTGCGCCAAGATCCAGAAGTGCAACTTTAAAGCCTTCTCCTTTTAAAACTGATTTTTCAGAGCAGGTTACCTTTTCTACAACTTTTCCGGTATTATACGCTTTTAATTTTGGAATAATTTCATCGAGGTGATAATTTTCGTTGGTCGTGATCATACCGTTCATGGTACCTTTTTCACGAAGAATTTTGGTGAGAGCACGAGTATCGATTCCGGCGATTCCGGGAATATCGAACTTTTTCAGGAAATTCTGAATGGTGTCCTGGCAACGGAAGTTGCTGGGGAGACGGGATAATTCTCTTACAATATACCATCCGGCCAGGGTCTTAAGGACTCCTGATCATCATAACAAATTCCATAGTTTCCAATAAGAGGATACGTCATACATACTGCCTGTCCCGCATAGGATGGGTCAGTCAGCACTTCGAGATATCCAGTCATGGATGTATTAAATACGATTTCACTGATCACTTCTTTTTGTGAACCAATGCTGGTTCCGGTAAAGACATGCCCGTCTTCTAAGATTAGAAAAGCTTTCATCATTCCACCGTTTTCCTTTCTTTTTCGTTCGGTTTTGAGTTTGTATGAAATATGCATCTCATACTTTAATCTTTCAGATTCTATCACAACCAGGGAAACATTTCAACTATTTTTGTCGAATTACGGAAATTTCTTTTCTGGAATACTTTTGAAGTGTGTATTGGGCATAAAATGTCCTGTCGGAATTATTTTCTTTTCTGGAAAAATAAAAATACCCTGACGGAAAGTTTTCACACTTCCCATCAGGGCAATCCGAATTGGTCCACCGGACCAATTCTTGATACGCAAAGCGAAAAAATAATGCAGGAGATGGGACTTGAACCCACACGATCTTGCGACCACAGGCACCTGAAGCCTGCGCGTCTGCCAATTCCGCCACTCCTGCATTTCTTAGTTGTCTTAGCGGTTGTCCGCTTGACAAGATAGATAATAACAGCTTTCTAAAGAAAAGTCAACACTTTTTTTGAAAAAAAATTTTAATTTTTTTTGATTTTATGAAAAATATGGATAATAGTGATAATTTTAAACAATTTTACACTGTCTGAGATTCGTCTGTTTTTCTTTCCCCGTCTGCACATCTTCTCCGCACAGAAATAAAAAGACCCTGCCGGGAAGTTTCTGCATCATTCCAGGCAGACAGCAGCAGGCTGAAAAAGTATGCAGACCAGCTGATCTATCTGCCTTATTATACTACAGCAAGTACAGGAAATGTGGAATCTGCTAAACGTCAGGAGAAAAGCGCCGGTTTTGTGATTGAACCGGGGGCTGTTAATGCAGATTGTATTGTTACGGCAACAGAG
>ENA-OQER01000115-OQER01000115.1-human-gut-metagenome-genome-assembly--contig:-NODE-115-length-42964-cov-5.146275_pt1 | contig 42964 bp, 46 predicted proteins | sample MGYA00242797_ERZ504639 | MGnify/ENA primary metagenome ERZ504639 (study PRJEB26092, sample SAMD00036306) | human gut metagenome | host: Homo sapiens | study: EMG produced TPA metagenomics assembly of... | reverse complement strand
AAAAGAAGAACAAAGGTTACGTATCACAAAAGTGTTTTTTTCTTCGGTACTGACCGGAATTACCTGGGGTGCAGCCATTCTTGCACTTGCTATTCTGGTTTTCCTGGTTGGATTCATTCTGATCCGCGGTGTGAAAAACCTGACACTGGAGCAGTTTGCATGGACCTATAATACAGAGAATGTTACGATGCTTCCGGCGATCATCAACACTGTTACGATGACAGTACTTTCCCTGCTGCTTGCTGCGCCCCTCGGCATTTTCTCGGCAATTTATCTGGTTGAATATGCCAACAAGCGCGGAACGCTGGTTGGCTGATCCGGATTACGGCAGAGACCCTTTCCGGTATTCCGTCGATCGTTTACGGTTTGTTCGGTATGCTGTTTTTTACGAAAACCCTGAAAATGGGATACTCGATGATGTCCGGTGCCTGTACACTTGCTATCATGATTCTTCCGCTGATTATGCGAACAGCAGAAGAAGCCTTAAAATCGGTTCCGGATTCCTATCGGGAAGCAAGCTTTGGACTGGGAGCCGGAAAGCTTCGTACGATTTTTAAAATTGTTCTTCCATCTGCCGTACCCGGCATTCTTTCCGGTGTCATTCTTGCAACAGGCCGTGTCGTAGGAGAGACGGCAGCACTTCTTTTCACAGCAGGAACGATTGCAAAGGTGGCAGGCCTTATGGATTCCGGCCGTACCCTTGCCGTTCATATGTATGCACTTTCCAGTGAAGGCCTCTATATGAATCAGATGTATGCAACCGGCGTCATCCTGATGCTGATTGTCCTTCTGATCAATGGCTGTTCCGGAATGATAGCAAAGAAAATTGCAAAGAAATAAAAGAGAGACGAGGAAAAAACATGAGCAAAATAGATGTATCCAATATGGATCTTTATTACGGAGACTTCATGCATTGAAAAATATCAACCTGAGCATTGATGCCAATGAGGTGACGGCTTTTATCGGACCTTCCGGCTGTGGTAAATCGACCTGTTAAAATCCATCAACAGAATGAACGATCTCGTTCCGGGCTGCCGGATCACCGGTGAAATGTTGCTGGACGGAGAAAACATCTACGGCGGGAAAATGGATGTCAACGGACTCCGCAAACGGGTCGGTATGGTATTTCAGAAGCCAAATCCATTCCCGATGAGCATTTACGACAACATCGCCTACGGACCGAGAACTCATGGTGTCCGTTCCAAAGCGAAGCTGGATGACATTGTGGAACAGTCTCTTCGACAGGCAGCAATCTGGATGAGGTGAAAGACCGTTTGAAGAAAAGCGCACTTGGCATGTCCGGCGGACAGCAGCAGCGTCTTTGCATTGCGCGTGCCCTTGCTGTACAGCCGGAGGTTCTTCTGATGGACGAACCAACCTCAGCACTGGATCCGATTTCTACTTCCAAAATCGAAGATCTTGCGGTAGAACTGAAAAAAGATTATACTATTATTATGGTAACCCACAATATGCAGCAGGCAGCCAGAATTTCCGACAAAACCGCATTTTTCCTGTTAGGAGAGGTAGTAGAATACGGAGAGACCGAACAGATCTTCTCCATGCCGAAGGATAAACGGACAGAGGATTACATTACAGGGAGGTTTGGCTGATATGAGGGAAAGATTTGAGCAGCAGATGGAAATTCTGCACACGGAGCTGATTGAGCTTGGCGCACTCTGCGAGCAGGCAATCGGACGGACATATGAGGTTCTGCTGGAGGGAAACCAGAGAGCGGCAGAAGAGATTATCAAAAAGACCAGGTTGTCGATGCGAAAGAACGGGAGATCGAGGATCTCTGCTTCCGCATCATTTACAGCAGCAGCCGGTAGCACGTGATCTGCGCCAGGTATCTGCGGCATTAAAAATGATTACCGATATGGAGCGGATCGGAGACCAGGCAGCGGATATTGCGGATATCGTAAAAGTAACGAGTCTTGGTGTGCCGGATGCAAGCATCCGTCTGAAGGATATGGCGAAAGCAACAGCTTCTATGGTAACAAAATGCATCGATGCATACGTTAAGCAGGATCTGAAGCTTGCACGGGAGGTTATCGATTTCGATGATATCGTGGATGATCTTTTTGATGAGGTCAAGGATGAAATTCTGCAGGGTATGCGAAAGGGAATTACCACAGATGTCCAGTCTCTGGACTATCTGATGATTGCAAAATATTATGAAAGAATCGGTGACCATGCAACAAACATTGCGGAATGGGTTGTGTACTCCATTAACGGTCACCATAAAGGGGAATAACAGATGATCTACTGCGTGGAAGATGAAAGAAATATACGGGAACTGATCGTATACACACTGGAATCGAGCGGTTTTACCGCAAGAGGCCTGGAAAGCGGAAAAGAGCTGAATGCAGCTATTGCAGAACAGCTTCCGGATCTGATTCTCCTGGATATCATGCTTCCGGGAGAGGATGGTCTTGAAATTCTTTCACGCCTCAAGGCATCGGAAGTAACAAAAGAAATTCCGGTCATTATGGTAACGGCAAAGGGCGCTGAATATGATAAGGTCATGGGTCTGGACTGCGGAGCAGATGACTATATTACAAAACCGTTTGGTATGATGGAATTTATCGCAAGGGTACGTGCCGTGCTGCGTCGCGCCGGAAAAGAAGAGAAGGAAAACGATGTGCTGGAGACCGGGGATCTGCAGATTCAGGTAAAGCAGCACCAGGTTCTGGCCAAGGGGGAGAAGGTTACCCTGACCCTAAAAGAGTTTGAACTGCTGAAGTTTTTAATGGAAAATAAAGGAATTGTCCTTACAAGAGACCGTCTGCTCGGCCATGTCTGGGGCTATGATTTTGACGGAGAAACCCGTACGGTAGACGTTCATGTGCGTACACTCCGCCAGAAGCTGGGCGAATGCGGCGAGCTGATCGAGACGGTCCGCGGCGTGGGATACCGGATAGGAGGCTGAGAAAGTAAGATGCGTAAAAAGTCTTTCAACATGCGGGAGCGTTGATTATCGCTGCGATTATCCTGACTTTTTTCACCATGAGCTGGGCAATGTACAACAATACGGCGGAGCAGCTTCGTGTTTCGGTGAGAAATGAATGTGAGTATTACAGGTATTTTCTGGACAAGATGGGTGATGACAGTCTGGATAAACCGGCCGGAAAGATTACAGCAAGCCGGGTCACCCTGATTGACACAGACGGAACTGTTCTGTTTGATTCGGTTGAGGATGCGAAGATGATGGGAAATCATTCCGGGCGGCCGGAGGTGATTGAGGCAGAAAAGACAGGGGAAAGCAATATTTCCCGTTATTCCGAAACGCTGCGGAGCAAAACATATTATACGGCATTGCGCCTGGACAATGGAAAAATCATCCGTGTTTCCCTGACAACAGACAGTGTGTTCGGTGTGATGCTGCGGAATATATGGCTGGTGGTTGTACTGATTGCGGCAGTCCTTGTCGTGGAGCTGCTGATGGTCAGCCATATGACAAAGGCGCTTGTAAAGCCGATCAATGAGATTGATCTGAATCATCCGCTGGACAACAAAGCGTATGAGGAATTGAGTCCGCTGCTTGGAAGAATTCATCAGCAGCAGAAGCAGATTCAGCAGCAGATGGAGGAGCTCCGCCATAATCAGGAGGAGTATCTTGCCATCACGGAATATATGAAGGATGGTCTGATCGTGACAAACCAGTCGGTCGTACTTTCCATCAACGTTCGGCACAGAATCTGTTTGATGTGACAGCGGAGGAGTGCATCAACCACAATATCGTGACAGTCAGCCGCAACGAGCAGCTGAAGGAGGCACTGGATCATGCGCTGGAGGGCAGTTCCGAGGAACGGATGCTGGAGATAAATGGAAGAGTCTATCAGCTTCTTGCAAATCCGGTGCGTGTGGACCGTGTTGTATCCGGTGCGGTCATCCTGGTGCTGGATGTGACAGAAAAACAGAAAGCCGAGGTGATGCGCCGTGAGTTTTCAGCCAATGTGTCACATGAGCTGAAACACCGCTGATGTCGATTTCCGGATATGCGGAGATCATCGAAAATAACATGGTAAAACCGGAGGATATTCCCAAATTTGCGGGCAGAATCCACAGTGAGGCGAGCCGGTTAAGCTCTCTTGTCGAGGATATTATCAAGCTGTCCAGACTGGACGAAAACGACCAGTCAATCCCGATGGAGGAAGTGGATCTGATGCAGATCTGCCGTGATGTCGAGGGACATCTTTCCATACGGGCAAAGGAGCAGCAGGTGAAGATGACACTGAGAGGAGAGAGCTGCAGGATCAAAGGTGCACAGCAGGTTCTCTATGAGATGATCTACAATCTCTGCGACAATGCGATCAAGTACAACCGCAGGGACGGTGAGGTCGAAGTGACGGTTTCACGCGGAAGAAACGGACGGGCAGTGGTATCTGTGGCAGATACCGGAATTGGAATTGCAAAGGAAGATCAGGAGCGGATCTTTGAACGGTTCTATCGTGTGGATAAGAGTCATTCCCGCGAAACGGGAGGTACCGGACTTGGACTTTCCATTGTGAAACATGGAGCGATTCTTCATGATGCAAAGATTAAAATTGAGAGTACACTTGGAACTGGAACAAAGATTATTCTGGAGTTTTAAGTGAAAAACAGATACCGCAAAAGACAGCATGCGGGACAGAACCTATATGGGAGCTTGAAAAATTCATGATTTTTAAGTGCCCAAAGCGGTTCCGTCCCCGCATGCTGTCTTTTTATGTATGGCTTGTATCGTTACAAAAATGCAAATTCGTTGTTTTGAATAAACAGAGTATTCAATATTTGGTAAATATGATAAGGGGGTTGGGGGTTGTTTTTTGATGCAGAGTATGGTATTGTAAATATAACGAGTTCCGGAAACGTTACCGACACCGTTTCCGGAAATACAGACGAGATACCGACAGCCTGTTTTACGAAACAAAATGAGCTGGCTATAGGGGTTGCATAAGTTACAATTTGCTGCGTATCCGTGAACAGGAATTATGTATTTGTGGGGTCGGATGGATAGAAAAAACGACAAGGAGAAAGGGTTTAAAAATGAGAGCAAGTGGTATTTTACTTCCCGGTAGCTTCGCTGCCGTCCCGATATGGTATCGGATGTTTTTCGAAGGAAGCGTATGAATTTGTGGATCGCCTGGAGGAGGCCGGCCAGAGCTACTGGCAGATTCTTCCACTTGGACCGACGGGATATGGAGATTCGCCGTACCAGTCGTTCTCTACTTTTGCAGGAAATCCATATTTTATTGATCTGGAGACCCTGGTAAAAGAGGGACTTCTGACAGAAGAAGAGTGTGATGCGTGCGATTTCGGCGACAATGCAGAGTATATTGATTACGAAAAGATTTATCTGTCCCGTTTCAAAGTACTCAGAAAAGCATTTGAAAGATTTGCGGCAGATGACGTATATGATGCATTTGTATCGGAAAATGGTTACTGGCTGGAAGATTATGCGCTGTATATGGCGATTAAGGATGCACTCGGCGGAATCAGCTGGAGTGAGTGGCCGGCAGAATTAAAGGACAGAGAAGAAGCAGCACTGAATCAGAAACGGGAAGAACTTGCGAGGAGGTTGCATTTTACAAATTCCAGCAGTTTATGTTCCTGAAACAGTGGAAAGCACTGAAGGCATACGCAAATGAAAAGGGTATCCGTATCATCGGTGATATTCCGATTTATGTGGCATTTGACAGTGCCGATACCTGGGCAAATCCGGTTCTGTTCCAGTTTGATGAGGACAACCAGCCAAAAGCCGTTGCCGGATGCCCGCCGGATGCGTTCTCCGCAACCGGACAGCTCTGGGGCAACCCGTTATACAAATGGGACTATCATAAGAGCACAGGTTATGCATGGTGGCTGTTGCGTCTGGCTCACGTGTTTAAACTGTACGATACTGTCCGCATCGACCATTTCCGCGGATTTGATGAATATTATTCCATCCCGTTCGGTGATCAGACGGCAGAGCGCGGCCACTGGGAAAAAGGACCGGGCATGGATCTGTTCAACACCGTCAAAGAAAAGCTCGGCGATGTGGATGTCATCGCAGAAGACCTGGGATATCTTACCGAGAGCGTGATCGAAATGGTGAAAGAATCCGGCTATCCGGGTATGAAGGTGCTGCAGTTTGCTTTTGACTCCCGTGAGGAGAGTGATTATCTGCCGCACAATTACGAGAGAAACTGTGTTGTCTACACCGGAACGCACGACAACGATACGATTCTTGGATGGTATTATGTCATGAGTGAGGAAGACCGCGAATTCTCCAAAGAGTATATGGGAAATGCAAAGAGTACCGACGAGGAACTCCCATGGGATTTCATTCGCATGTCAATGGAGAGCGTGGCAAATCTGGCTGTCACTCCGATGCAGGAATTTTTAGGTCTTGGAACGGAGGCGAGAATTAACTATCCGTCTACACTTGGAAATAACTGGAAATGGCGCCTGCTTCCGGGACAGTTTACACCGGAAATGGCAAAGAGAATTCACCGGCTGACACAGATTACAGCACGTATTGCAAAATAAAAATACGCGCCGGAGAGAAAGCAAAACAGGCCGGGAAAACAAGCCGGAAGAGATTCCGGCAGAACAGGTACAGAGTTTAAAGGAGAGGCCTGCAGAATATGGAACAGGTAACAATCAGGGACATTGCCCGCAAATGTAAGGTAGGCGTGAGTACTGTATCGAGAGCGATGAACAATCATCCGGATATCAACCCGGAAACAAAAGAGATGATTTTAAAGGTGATTGCCGAATCGAATTACGTACCGAACAACAGTGCCAGAAATCTGAAGCGGTCGAATGCGAAAGCGATTGCCATTCTGGTAAAAGGCATGGACAACATGTTCTTCAACAACATGATCAGTGTGATTGAAGAGGTTGTGCGAAAAAAGAAATACGCCTGCATTATTGAGCGAGTAGAGGAAAAGGCAAATGAGGTAGACTCCGCGATCGAGATCGTCAAAGAAAAACGGCTGCGCGGCATCATTTTCCTCGGCGGAAACTTTACGCATCCGCATGAGAAAATGGCGCAGATCCCGGTTCCGTACGTGATCAGTACAATCGGGGCGGTTTCAGACGGAGGAAAACCGTGCGCGAGCGTATCGGTCGATGACTACAGGGAAAGCTATAAGATGGTAGATTATCTCTGTGGTCTCGGGCACCGGCGCATTGCCATCATTACCGCCTGCGAGGACGACATCAGTATCGGACGCCTCCGTCTGAATGCGTACCGCCAGGCTTTACTGGATCATGGGATACCTTATGACCCTGATCTGGTATTTCATATGACGAAGGACGACACGTATTCTTTCGCCACAGGTACAAGATAACAAAAGAAATTCTGGAAAAAAAGACGGAGTTTTCCGCGCTGTATGCCACCGCGGATACGCTGGCAATCGGTGCGTGCCGTGCCTTAAAAGAGGCCGGGCTTACCGTGCCGGATGATATTTCCGTTGCAGGATTTGACGGAATTGATGCGGGAGAGTATTATATACCCAGTATCACAACGATCCGCCAGCCGGTGGAGCAGCTTGCTGCAGAGACGGCGAAGATGCTGTTTTCCTTAATTTCAGGAAAAGAAGAACCCTGCAGCAAAGTATACGATGGGGAACTCGTCGTAAGGGAATCCACAAAGTCGCGGATCGCGCAGCAGTAAAACCCTTGCAGTTTCGCTGCCGCAAAAAAGTGATTCAGAAGTGAACCGTCCCATTCAGGGAAAAGCTTTGAATGGAACTGTGAAAGCTGCCGATCGCAGAAAATCCGGAACGGCAGCGCAACCAAATTACACTGTGGGAATTTTCCACAGCAACACGAGGAGAAAAAAGAATGGAAGAAAGAATTCAGGCAATCTTAAAAGAGCGTTTTGGAAGAGATCTGGACAACTGCACAAAGAGCGAAATCTTTGAAGCCCTGATGGTCATCACAAAACAGGAGATGGCAGGTCGCAAAAGAAACACCGGAAATAAGAAGCTGTATTATATCTCAGCAGAGTTTCTGATCGGAAAACTGCTGTCCAACAACCTGATCAACCTTGGTATGTACGAGGAAGTAGAAAAAGCACTCGCTACTCACGGAAGAGAACTGACGGAGATCGAGGAGATGGAGATGGAGCCGTCCCTTGGAAACGGAGGCCTTGGCCGTCTGGCAGCATGCTTCCTTGATTCCATCGCAACACTTGGATTGCCGGGAGACGGTATCGGCCTTAATTATCACTTCGGTCTGTTCCGCCAGCTTCTGGTCGACCACAAACAGAAAGAAGTGAAAAATCCATGGATCACAAATGAGAGCTGGCTCGTCAGACAGCCGGTATCCTTTGCAGTTCCGTATAAAAACTTCACGATGCATTCTACGCTGTATGATATCGACGTACCGGGTTACAACAATGGCTGTAACCGTCTGCATCTGTTCGATGTAGACACGGTAGATGAGAGCATCGTTCCATCAGACAGCATCAACTTTGACAAGCATCAGATCCAGAAAAACCTGACACTGTTCCTCTACCCGGATGACAGCGACCGTGCCGGACAGCTGCTTCGTATCTACCAGCAGTATTTCATGGTCAGCAACGGTGCACAGTTCATCCTGATGGAGTGCGAGCAGAAGGGCTACGATCTGCATAAGCTGTATGATCACGTTGTGATCCAGATCAACGATACCCATCCGTCCATGGTCATTCCGGAGCTGATCCGTCTGCTGCAGGAGAGAGGCTTTACCATGCAGGAAGCCATCGATGTTGTAAGCAAGACCTGTGCTTACACCAACCACACCATCCTGGCAGAGGCACTGGAAAAATGGCCGATCAATTACCTCGAGGAGGTTGTTCCGCACCTGATGCCGATTATCCACGAGCTGGACGCACAGGCAAAGAAGAAATACAAAGATGAGAAGTAGCGATCATCGACAAGGATCAGCGCGTCCACATGGCACACATGGATATCCACTACGGATTTTCTGTTAACGGCGTTGCAGCACTGCACACCGAGATCCTGAAAAACTCCGAGCTGAAACCGTTCTATGATATTTATCCGGAGAAATTCAACAACAAGACAAACGGAATCACTTTCCGCCGCTGGCTGCTGCACTGCAACCGTGAACTGGCACAGTATATTGAGAGCCTGATCGGACCGGGATTCAAAAAAGATGCCGACGAGCTGGAAAAACTGCTTAAATACAAAGACAACAAGAAGGTTCTTGCAAAACTTGAGGAGATCAAACACAACCGCAAACTGGATCTCAAACAGTTCCTGTATGAGACACAGAATATCGCGCTGGATGAAAATTCCATCATCGACGTACAGGTAAAACGTCTTCATGAGTACAAACGCCAGCAGATGAACGCCCTGTACGCTATTTACAAATACATGGATATCAAGAGCGGCAACAAGCCGAAAACCCCGATCACCATGGTATTCGGTGCAAAGGCTGCACCGGCTTATATCATCGCAAAAGATATCATCCATCTGATCCTGTGCCTGCAGGAGCTGATTGATAACGATCCTGAGGTAAGCCCGTACTTCAAAGTGATTATGCTTGAGAACTACAACGTATCAAAAGCTGCAAAGGTGATCCCGGCAGCAGATATCTCCGAGCAGATCTCCCTGGCATCCAAAGAGGCTTCCGGAACCGGAAACATGAAATTCATGCTGAACGGTGCCCTGACGCTTGGAACAGAAGACGGTGCAAACGTTGAGATTGGCGATCTTGTCGGAAAAGAGAACATCTACATCTTCGGAAAGAAACCGCAGGATGTCATCGACCTGTACGCAGATGCTGCTTACTGCTCAAAAGACATCTATGACGAAGATCCGGAGATTGCAAAGCTGGTTGATTTCATCGTCAGCGATGAGCTTCTTGCTATCGGCGACAAGGTTTGCCTGGAGAGACTCTACAAAGAGATCTTGAACAAAGACTGGTTCATGACGCTGCTCGACCTGAAAGAGTACATCAAGACAAAAGAAAGAGTATACAAAGACTACGAGAACAAAGATGCATGGAACAAGAAGTGCCTGATCAACATCGCAAAAGCAGGCTTCTTCTCCTCCGACCGTACCATTGCACAGTACAACGAGGATATCTGGCATCTGGCATAAGTGCAGAACATGCATACAAAAACGCCGCCGCAGACGATTCGGTTCGTCCGCGGCGGCGTTTTTTAATGCAATTTTTATGAAAGATTCAGCCGTCTGCTTAAGATATAGCGGCAGATCAGGAACAGAACAACGCAGAGCACCACGGTGATGATAAGGGTGGAAACCGAGGATGTGGTAACCACAGCAGTCGGTGTGGAGTCCTGGAAAACACGGACGATGCTGATTCCGCCGAAGATCTGGATCACGGTAGTCATGCCGATGTAAGAGAGGACAGCCGTCAGAATTTTGTGGCTGGATACCAGGCTTCCGATGCTGATGGCGGCATAGAACAGAAGAATGCCAAAGAACAGCGAAGCGAAGAAGCCAACGATGGAAAACAGTGCCATACCGATGTGGTTCGTGATGCCGATCAGGGAAAAAGCAGCATCGGCAACACCGGTAATCTGTGCCCAGAGATAGGACAGAAAATCGGAAAAGGTCATGGTCTTGTTGTAAAAAAGCAGGGTGTTTGCGGTAAAATACCGGATTGCGGACGGCAGAAGCAAAAAAGCGAAGGAAGCGAGAACGGAAAGTGCGTTTAAGATGCTCCATGCGCCGAAAACCAGCATTTTGGAGAGAATATGATCCGTTGCCGATACCGGAAGGACGTTGGTCAGATACCCTTCGTCGGTAAAAAGATTTTTATAGTAGCGCTGGATCATCAGCACCTGTGTCATGACGGATGCGGCGATCACAATCAAAACGTATGCAAAACAGATAGAGGACGATCAGCAGATCCGGCAGCTCAGAAATCTGGGAAAAGAGGAATCCGAAGCCTCCGAGAGCGCCCATGAAAATGGCGGCACCGTTCAGCAGCGCCATGTTTTTCCAGCATGCTTTCCACTCATGTTTCAGACATTTTTTTAACATTTGAATACCTCCCTGAAATAAGAATCAATCGATTCACCCTCCTGCATCCGGATATCCTCAACCGAGGCGTGTAGTTTTAACTGGCCCTCCTGGATAAAGATGACCTCATCGAGAATATTTTCGACGTCGGAAATCAGATGTGTTGAGATGAGGATGGATGCGTCTGGTTCGTAGTTGTTTAAAATCGTAGATAAAATGTAATCGCGTGCTGCCGGATCGACGCCTGCAATCGGCTCGTCGAGGCAGTAGAGCTTTGCGCGGCGGCTCATCGTGAGGATGAGCTGGACTTTCTCTTTCGTTCCCTTCGACATCGTTTTCAAACGGTCCTTCGGGCTGATTTTTTAAGGATTCCAGCATGGCATTGGCGCGGGACATGTCAAAGTCCTCAAAGAAATCGCTGTAATACGTTAAAAGATCCGAGACGCGCATCCAGCTGCCGAGATACATTTTATCCGGCAGATAGGAGACGATCCGTTTTGTCTCAATACCGGGATGATTTCCGGCGATGAGGACTTCACCCTCACTCGGGGTCAGCAGTCCGTTCAGCAGCTTTAAGAGCGTCGTCTTTCCGCTTCCGTTGGGCCCCAGCAGTCCGATAATTTTCCCGGAATCCAGGGAAAGGTTGAGATGATCGAGCGCGGTGTGGTTTCCGAAGCGCTTCGTCAGGTCTTTACACGTTACAAGTTCACTTCATGATTTTCTTCCTCCTCAATCGTTTCGGCAAGTAGCTGCCGGATTTCCTCCGGGGTTATGCCGAGCTGTTCATGTGGGCAACAAAAGCAGATACTTCTGCGGCGGCAAGTTCTTTTTTCATCTGATGAATCAACTCCTTATCTTCGGTAATAAAGCGTCCGCTGGTCCGCTGGGAATAGATCAGTCCGCTGCGTTCCAGTTCGGAAAGCGCTTTCTGCATTGTGTTCGGGTTGACGGCGGCCTCCTGCGCGAGATCGCGGACGGACGGAAGCTTATCGCCCGGCTGATAGCGCCCGGTGATGATGTCCATCTGTACCCGCTCGATGATCTGCAGATAGATCGGCCGCGAGGAATCAAGATTCCATGGCATATGGCATTCACTCCTTTTGTACTACTGTATTAACTTGATAGTACAATCATACAATCGGTTTATGGATTTGTCAAGAAAATTAAGAAAAAATTTTAGATTTAGAGGTTAAATTGTGGTAAACTAAGCGTAAGTGCGGCACATTAGTATTAGAAGAAAAACCGCAGAAATAGTTCCGTCTAAAAAGATGGATGAAGGGAGAAATATGGCAGAAATTAAACTGAAAAAAAGAGAAGAGATGGATCCGGCGTACTGCTGGGATCTTTCGAGTTTGTTTGGTAGTGATGAAGAATTTGAGAAAACAGAGCAGGAGCTTGCGAAGAAAATAGAAGCGTTCCGCGCAAAACAGGGAACAATGAAAGAGAGTGCAGAAGCGCTGTATGACGTTCTTTCCGGTCTTGATGACATCAGCCGCGTCTTTTCCAGCCTGTATGTCTATGCAAGCCAGAAATATCACCAGGATATGGGAAATCAGAAGTATCAGGGCTATGCCGGAAAGATGGACAGCATGATGGCTGTTCTTGCGGATGCCTCTTCTTTCGTAGAGCCGGAGATCCTGGAGCTTGACGAGGAGACGGTTACAGAATTTGAAAAAGCATATGAGCCGCTCCGTCTGTACGATCGCATATTAAAAGAAAACTTCCGCAAGAAAGAGCACATTCTCTCGCCGGAGATGGAGGCGGTTCTTGCAAAAGCCGGAGAGATGGCATCCAGCCGGATCAGATTTTCTCGGCATTTTCGAACGCAGACCTCAGATTCCAGCCGGTCACGGATGAAGAGGAAAATCAGGTTCCACTGAGCCACGGCACCTTCGTCGGATTTTTACAGTCGAAGGACCGCCGGGTCAGAAAAGAAGCGTTTGAGAAGTATTATGCGGAGTATGAAAAACACAAAAACATGCTCGCCGCAACGTTCGGTGCCAATCTGAAACAGGCCGCATTCTTTGCAGATGTAAGAAAATATCCATCTGCACTGGCTGCATCGCTGGATGGCGGAAATATCCCGGTTTCGGTTTACGACAAGCTGCTCGAGGCGATTCATGCAAAAATGCCGGCGATGTACCGCTACGTGGCACTGCGTAAGAAGCTGCTCGGTGTGGATGAACTTCATATGTATGATGTTTACGTTTCTCTGACGAAAGAGTACGAGCAGAAATATACGTATGAGCAGGCGATCGAGATCGTGAAGAAAGCGCTTGCCGTGCTCGGGGATGATTATGTGGCACTGCTGGACAAGGGCTTTTCGGAGCGCTGGGTGGATGTTTATGAGAACGAAGGAAAAAAGAGCGGTGCTTACTCCTGGGGTTCTTACGATTCCCATCCGTATGTGCTGATGAGCTTTAACGGAAATATCGATTCGGTCTTCACACTGGCGCATGAAATGGGCCATTCGCTGCATACCTGGTATTCGAATCATACACAGCCGTTTACGTATGCAGAGTACCGCCTCTTTGTCGCAGAGGTGGCTTCCACCTGCAATGAGGCGCTGCTGATCCGCTATCTGCTGGAGCATGCAAAAGAGAAAGAGGAGAAGATCTTCCTGCTGAATTATTTCCTGGATCAGTTCAAGGGAACGGTGTTCCGCCAGACGATGTTTGCGGAGTTTGAGAAGCGGATTCATGAGAAGATGGCAGAAGACGGTAGCTGACGGCGGAAGGCATTTCAGAGCTGTATCTGTCGATCAACAAGGAGTACTTCGGGCCGGATATGGTTTCGGATCCGCAGATTGCACTGGAGTGGGCGAGAATTCCGCATTTCTATACACCATTTTATGTATATCAGTATGCAACCGGTTTTTCGGCGGCTATTGCAATCAGCAGCAAGATTCTGGCAGGGGAGCCGGGCATCGTGGAGAAATACAAACAGTTCTTAAGCGGCGGCAGTTCGATGGATCCAATCGATCTTTTAAAGATCTGCGGCGTTGACATGACGAAGCCGGAGCCGGTGGAAGAGGCGCTGGACGTGTTTGCTTCCTATGTGGAGGAGCTGGAGAAGCTGACCGCGGAAGATTAAAATTGCATAAAAATCAATGGAAATATGTGTGAAAAATATACAAAATTTGGCGCGTTTTTCCCTTGAAAAAGTTTTTGAATATGTTACAATATTATTACAGAGTAAAAATGGATGAGCTGGAAATTGAAAAATATTTGCGATTAAGAGGGAGAATTTCCGTATTTCTGTCGAATGCGGAAGATTAAACGTAAATTTTTCGGAATGCGGCTTTGCTCCTGTAAAAATGGGGAGCGGGCCGCGGCCGGCTATGAAAGAAATATTACTGTTCATTCAGCAGTGAACTGTAACAAAAACAGACGGATAGCAGATGAAGTAAGGGTGAGAGTATGAATTTATATGAGGCTATTTTTGTTAGAAAATCAGTAAGGAATTATTGTTTTGATACGCTTCCGCCGCAGACTTTGGATAAGATTTGGGAGCATTATAAGGAGATGCCGGCACTGTTTTCGGGCATCGGTGTGGATATGGCGATTCTGGACAACAGAAAAGGGCAGGAGAGAATGCTCAGTATGTTCAGTGTGAAGGCGCCGTATTATATGGCTTTTTATTCGGAGGAGTCAGAACGATATCTGATGAACGTGGGTTATATTATGGAACAGATGGTGCTGTATCTGTGCAGTATCGGACTGGGAACCTGCTTTATCGGAAGTAATCGTGTGAAAAAGGCGGAGCTTGAGAAGAACGGAAAGTGGCTGGTGGGGATCGTCGCTTTTGGTAAGAGTCATGGTTCGCATACGAGACGGCAAAGTGAAGCAAAGAGACTGCCGCTGGAGGATCTTTGTGTGTTCAAAGAGGTGCCGCGACAGTGGATGACGCAGATGCTGGAAGCGGCGAGACTGTCGCCATCCAGTATGAACAGCCAGCCGTGGAGATTTGTGGTTTATGATAACAGGATTCATATTTCTCGAAGAAGCACAGTGTGGAGAAGCTTCGGAAGTGGGATGAGGTGAATTTTGGGATTATGTTTGCAAATATGATGGTGGCAGCGGAGGAGCTGTGGCTGGATGTCGACCTGATCAGACTCGGGGATATTTCGCAGAAAAACTTCTCAAATAATCAGTATGTGCTGAGCGCGATTCTGAAAGCGTAGAGGTGAATACGGACGACCGCGGACGACTTCGTGCGCTTCGTGCCCGCTGCACCGCAGGTACGAAGCCGCACGAGGTCTGACGGTGGGGACGGGGGTAAAGCGTCTGGATCGCCAGGAGGCGGATCGGCGTGAGCATGTGGGGTGGATAGAGGTCTGGATCGCTAGGAGGCGGATCGGCGTGAGTATGTGAGGTTGGGAGGACGGATGGAAAGGAGTCTGAGTATTCGTCAGGAGGGTGGTTCGGTGTGAATTTGTGGGGGGAAGACAGCTGTGCGGGTGTCTGATGGAGAGCGAAAATTGAGGGAATCGTAGATACTTTGATTTTTTTGAAAAAAATTGAAAATAGGTATTGACAAATGAGGGGAGTTCCTGTATAGTATCATTTGTAAGGTGCAGCGAGCACTTAGCAAGATAAAAATTAATAAATGCGCGAGTGGCTCAGGGGTGGAGTACAACCTTGCCAAGGTTGGGGTCGCGGGTTCGAATCCCGTCTCGCGCTCTACTGGAAACCGGAATGTGTAAGCATTCGGTTTTTGCGTTGTGGAAAAATAGATGAAAAAGAAATCTTATTTTTAAAACTTAAGAATATTGCATTTTAAATTTTCATATGCTATAATGCCGATAGGCAATGAAATGAATGGCTTGCAAAGTCAACAAAAGCCCCACGAGCTGCAACTCGTGGGGCTTTCTGTGCCTTTTGGGCAAGGCGGCTTAAACCTTAGGCTGGCTGCCAGTTATTTCTTACCGTCCAGCCATTTGCAGATATAGTAGCTACTATACTTGCCATAACGGAAAGAAAAAATGAAATGAATAGTTCTTGCACTGTCAACCCTCCCTTCTCTGCCTGTCTGGGAGTGGCAACGTTCATTAGTATAACATACAATTCTTATTTCTAAAATAAAAAAAATTCCCTGTTTTTATAAAAATTCAAGGCTTCGAAAAAAAGTTCTTGCCCGGTAGTTACTACCGGACGGTATGCTAAGGATAACAAAGCAAATCAGCGAAAGGGGAATGTAGTATGAACATTACGATGGAGAATTTTAAAACCGCAAAGTATGATGTGTTTTCTATTTTTGATGACCGCTGGGGTTTGTGTACTGCGGGTACGCCAAGGGAGTATAATACGATGACGATCGGATGGGGTACGATGGGGACGATCTGGGGACCGCCAAAGAAAGGAAAGCAGATCATTACCGTATTTATCCGGGAAAGCCGCCGGACGCATCAGATTCTGCAGAAGGAAGACGAGTTTACGGTCTGCTTTTTTCCGGAGAAATATCGGAAGGATCTTGGAATCCTGGGATCAAAATCGGGAAATGATGTGCCGGATAAGATCAGTCTGACCAGTCTGACACCGAAGATGCTGGGAAATGCGGTTGGATTTGAAGAGGCAGAGCTGACCTTTGTCTGCAAAAAAATCTATGCGGTCAGAATGGAGAAAGAAGATCTGCCGGAATTTACGCGCGATACTTTATATAAAGATGGCGATCTCCATTATCTGTATATGGGCGAGATTGAAGATGTCTTTGGCATGATTGAGGAATGAAACAGGAAAATTGGCGTGATGTATCAGTATTTCTTATCACAATCTTGTATATACTGCACCGGGCAGAAAGGCATCAGACTGCGTGAAATGCGGAAAATGTGAGAAAGTATGTCTGCAGCACCTGCAGATCAGAAACCTGCTGGAGGATGTGGTGAAAGAGTTTGAAGCGGAGCGTGCTTGAAAAATTTCCGAAATTTACAAAAAGTACATCTGATCAGGGAGTAACCTGATCAGATGTACTTTTTTGTACGCAGTATATCAGAGTTTGATCCAAGGGGACCATTCTGCTGCAGAATAATTGGATTAATAGTTGGCTTTATAAGAATTTCTCTTTTCCGCCGTTACGCGGTGCATCCGCTCTGCCATTACAACCATCAGAATCAAAATGGCCATCAGGAATACCGGATACAGTCCGAAGGAAATATGCTGGCCGAGAACGCCGAAAACCGGCGGCATCAGGCAGGTTCCGACGTAAGCAAAGGCCATCTGGATGCCGATGATTCCCTGGCTTAAGTCAGCACCGAAGTTTGCCGGTGTCTCGTGAATGATGGAAGGATAAATCGGCGCACAGCCAAGTCCGATCAGGATCAGGCCGATAAACAGAAGGGAATCGCCAAGCGGCAGCAGCATCAGAATCGTGCCGATTGCGATGACAGCCTGTCCGAGCCGGATCATTTTCTGGTCATTTAATTTCATTGTGATGAAACCGCAGAAGAACCGTCCGATCGTGATGCCAATGTAGAACAGGCTTGCCCAGCTTGCCGCACGCTTTGCATCGATGCCGCGGAACAAAGTACAGTAGCTTGCAGCCCACATGCCGGCAGTAGATTCTACCGCGCAGTAGCAGAAGAAGCAGGTCAGAACCTCTTTGACACCGGGAACGCGGATCAGGCGGGAAAAACTTCTCTGTTCCGGAACGGAGGTCTCATCTGCAGAAGCATCAGCAGATGGCTTCTGCCAGAGCGGAAGACTGAAAAATAAAATCAGAGTCAGCACAATCTGAAACAATGCGATGGTACGGTAGCCGTTGTTCCAGGTGGAATGATTGATGGCATATCCCATGACGACCGGACCGGTGCTGCATCCGACGCCCCACATACAGTGCAGCCAGCTCATATGGCGGGCTTTATAGTGCAGGGCAACGTAGTTGTTCAGGGCTGCGTCCACGCTTCCGGCGCCGAGGCCATAGGGGATACCCCAGAGGCAGAGGGCGAGAAAAGAGTGGCTGACGGAGAATCCAAACAGCGCCACTGCTGTTGTGAGAACGCTTACTGCCGTGATTTTTCCGGTGCCGAAGCGGGTATTCAGACGGTCGCTGTTCAAACTGGATACGATTGTTCCGGCGGCAATAATCATAGAAATGATGCCGGCAGAAGAAACAGAAGTTCCAAGCTCCGGATACATGACCGGCCACGCTGAGCCGAGCAGAGAATCCGGCAGTCCGAGACTGATGAATGCCAGATAAATGACAGGTAACAAAAGTGAAACCATGGTAAAAACCTCCTCTTAAGAAAAGATAAAATAAGAATGAATCGTTTTATTGCGTTTAACGCAAAACCAACATTCATAAGCAGTTTTAAAGTATCATAACCGATAAAAAGAATCAATACTTTCTTTTTTTGATTTTACGATAAAATCTTTGTGGAAAAAGCTGTAAATTTATTTATTAATGTAGATTATTTTTTATATCAAATTTATTAGTTATACTTTACAGTACGGAGAAGATCGTGGTACACTAAAAGAAGACTGGTTGCGGTTCCGGCATCGGTGAACCGTAAGCAGGCATCCCGGTTTGCCGGGGCATTCATATTTAAGAGAACCCAAGGGAGAAAAAATACACAAAGAGAGGTAGACAAGAAATGGGAGGCTTTTTTGGAGTTGCATCAAGAAAAGACTGTACACTGGAACTGTTTTACGGAGTAGACTATCACTCACATCTCGGAACAAGAAGAGGCGGTATGGCGATATATGGGGCAAATGGCTTTTCACGTGCCATCCACAACATTGAAAATTCACCGTTCCGTACAAAATTTGAGCGTGATGTGGAAGAAATGGAGGGAAACCTCGGCATTGGCTGCATTTCCGACTATGAACCGCAGCCGCTTTTGATCCAGTCACACCTTGGAAGCTTTGCGATTACCACGGTTGGAAAAATCAACAACATGGATCAGCTTTTAAAAGAGGTTTACGGCAACGGCCGCACCCATTTCCAGGAGATGAGCACCGGTCAGATCAATGCAACCGAGCTTGCGGCATCTCTGATCTGCAGTGAAAAGACGATTCCGGAGGGCATCCGCCATCTGCAGGATGTTGTTGACGGTTCCATGACGCTGTTGCTGCTGACAAAAGACGGCATCTACGCTGCGCGCGATAAAAAAGGCCGCACCCCGCTTGTTATTGGAAAGAAAGAGGAGCGTACTGCGCATCCTTTGAAAATTTTGCATATCTGAACCTGGGTTACACGGATTACCATGAACTCGGACCGGGTGAGATTGACTTTATTACGCCGGAGAGCGTCGAGATGCTCGTGCCGCCGCAGGAGGAGATGAAGATCTGTTCCTTCCTGTGGGTTTACTATGGTTACCCGACTGCGTCCTATGAGGGGATCAATGTAGAGGAGATGCGGTATCACTGCGGTGCCATGCTTGCCAAACGTGATGCGGGAAGCAATGTCCACCCGGATCTCATTGCAGGCGTGCCGGATTCCGGAATTGCCCATGCAATCGGCTATGCGAATGAGTCCAAAGTTCCGTTTGCAAGACCATTCATCAAATATACCCCGACCTGGCCACGCTCCTTTATGCCGACAAATCAGGAACAGAGAAATCTGATTGCCCGAATGAAGCTGATCCCGGTGCAGGCACTGATCGATCAGAAAAAACTGCTGCTGATCGACGACTCCATCGTGCGCGGTACGCAGCTCCGTGAGACAACGGAATTTTTATATCAGAGCGGTGCAAAAGAAGTTCATGTCCGCCCGGCGTGCCCGCCGCTGTTGTATGGCTGCAAATTCCTGAATTTCTCCCGCTCCAAATCCGAGCTGGATCTGATCACCAGACGGATTATTCTGGAAAAAGAGGGAGAAAACGCAGAGAAAGTACTGGAAGAGTATGCAGATCCGACCAGCGACCGCTACGAGTCCATGTGCCAGGAAATCTGCCGCCGTCAGAATTTCACCAGCCTCAGATATCACCGTCTGGACGATCTGGTAGAGTCGATCGGACTGCCGAAATGCAAAATGTGTACCTATTGCTTTGACGGAAAAGAATAAACAGGTTATAATGGTTTTTAAACAGGCCAGCTGACAGAAAAATAAGAGTCTGTCGGCTGGCTTTTTTCTGTAGGAAAAAGAAGAAAAATATATTGGAGGCTTACCTATGGGGATTAGTATTCTGATTGTAGATGATGATAAGCTTCTGGTGGAAAAGCTGGAAGAAACCGTCAACTGGAGCGGAATTGGAATTGATATGGTATTTACGGCGAACAACATCCGCCAGGCGCAGAAGCTGCTGGAAGAGTATCCGATTGAAATGCTGCTGTGTGACATTGATATGCCACAGGGCAACGGGCTGGAGCTTCTGGAATGGATCCGGTACAAAAAGCTGGATATTGAATGTACTTCCTGAGCAGCTATGCAAATTTCGCGTATGCGCAGATGGCGCTGAAGCTGTCATCAAGGGAATATCTGTTAAAACCGATTTCCAATGTGGATCTGGAAACAGCGCTGCGCAGAGTTGTCGGGATTGTGCAGGAAAAACATCAAAAACAGAAGAAACAGGAGAAAAAAGGAGAGAATGAAAAGCAATTCTGGGAGGATCTTCTGGTTCAGTGTCTGCAGGAGGAGTATTGGATTGAAAGGGCAAAAAAGAGCGGATATTGTACTCCGGATGAGACCTTCCGTCTGATTCTGCTGCGGGTACTGGAAATTCCGGATAAGGAACATTATAAAAAGGAGATCAGCTTATATAATTTTGTGATTACAAATGTTCTGACGGAATATGTGGAAACAACAGAAATGAAACTGGAAACCGTGGTACATGTCAGCGATCTGGAATGGGCAGTTGTGTTGCGAAATCACGGAAGTGCGATGGGAACGCAGGAGGAACTGGCAGAACTGCGGACCTGTCTGGCGGGTGCGTTTCCGGCAAGATTCTGCATGTACATGGGAAAACCGGCGGTACTGGATGAGATTTCAAAGAGCCGCGATCAGCTCGAAGAGATGGAAAAGTATGTAGTGCCGGATGAAACAGGGATTCTGTATGAGACACGCTGGTCTTTCGTAGAGCGCGATTATCAGGAAGTGCCGTGGAAAACGTATCTGGCTGAGATGGAGCGATCCGATTCCCTTGCGGCTGTGCGGGAAAAGCTGCAGGAATATCTGAAAAAGCGTGAGAAAAGCGGCGGTCTGCGAAAAGATTTCACAAGTCGTTTTTTTGAAGAAATGATACAGAATATATATGTTTATTTAAAAGAGAGCAATATTGTTTTCGGACAGATTTTTGACAGTGAAGAGTATGAAACGAAACGGAGAGAGGCGGTTCTTTCTGTGGTAGGTGCCCATGCGTTCATCGATTATCTGTTTGATGTGCTGGAAGGTCAGAAAAAGAACGAATCCCGCAGTGACAATGTGGTGGAGCAGCTAAAAGACTATATCGAACAGAATCTGAACGAGGATCTTTCAAGATCCGTGCTTGCAGGAAAAGTGTTCCTCTCAGAGGACTACGTTTCCAAAATTTTTATGAAAACAACGGGAATGTCGCTTCCGAATTATATTGCTGAGCGGCGCATTGAGCGGGCAAAGGAGTATTTGCGCGGTTCATCGCTTCCGATTAGCAAAATTGCGATGGAAGTCGGCTATGGAAATTCTTATTTCAGTAAAACGTTCCGGGAGCTGGTCGGATGTACACCAAATGAGTACCGGAGCAGACAAAAATAACAAAAAAACGATGTCAATAACAAAAAAACGTTCTGATTAAAAAAGAGATGTGAAAAGACATCTCTTTTTGATATACAGACTGCCGGAAAATGATAGAAAAACGCCCCTCTTTTTTGTATAATATGTTCATCGGTTGAAACGAGAGCATGAAAAAGAAAAATTGTAACGATTCAGAGCCATGCGAAATGGAAGAAAAATCGAGATGGGACTCTGAACAGTTACGAAAAATTTAAAGGAAAGAAGGGATGATATGTGAGCGCCAACCATAGTAAAACCAAAAAGAAAAGCTCCATAGGATTTGTAGAGGAAGTGAGAAGAAGCAGGCCATTATATTTACTGATGCTTCCTTCCATCATCATTTTTGCACTGTTTACGTACTATCCGATGTACGGAATTGTGATTGCATTTAAAAACTTTACACCTGCGGATGGAATTATGGGAAGCAGCTGGGCTGGACTGAAATACTTCAAACAGTACTTTAACTCCTATCAGTTCGGTCTGACCATTAAAAACACAATTATCATCAGTCTTTACACCATCGCGGTAACATTTCCGCTTCCGGTTATCATGGGACTGCTGGTTAACCAGATGAAGGCACAGAAGTTTAAAAAATTCTTCCAGGTATCAACCTATCTGCCGCACTTCATCTCCACCGTTGTTATGGCCGGAATGCTGATCCTGTTTCTCTCCCCGAGTACAGGTATTATCGCAAAGCTGGTGGGACTGCTTGGATTCAAGCTCCCGAACCTGATGGGAAGTGCAAAAGCATTCCCGCACATTTATGTATGGTCTGAGGCATGGCAGCATGTAGGATGGGACAGTATCCTCTATATCGCAACACTTTCCTCTGTAGACCCGACCCTGTATGAAGCGGCAACAATGGACGGTGCCAACAAATGGCACAAAATGATCCACATCGATGTTCCGGCTCTGCTGCCGACGGCAACCATCATGTTTATCATGAGAATGGGAAGCGTTATGAGCATTGGATTTGAGAAGGTTTACCTGCTGCAGAATACACTGAACAGTACTTCAAGTGAGATCATTTCCACCTATGTGTATAAGATGGGTCTTGTGAGCAGCCAGTACAGCCTTTCCGCTGCAATTGGCCTGTTCAACAACATTATCAACCTGATTCTTCTTCTGGCAGTCAACTTCATTTCCAGTAAAATGAGTGATACCTCACTGATCTGACAGAATTTTGAGCCTACATAGGAATGGAGAGCAAAAATATGAGTAAAGCAAAAGCAGTATCAACAAATAAAGTAAAGAAATCCAGAGAAGACTGGATTTTCGATATCATCCTGTATACGATCGGCGTGCTTCTGATCATCATCACCCTGTATCCGATGTACTTCATCATCATTGCATCGTTCAGTGATCCGGCAGCCGTATCCAACGGACAGATTATGTTCCTTCCGAAAGGAGTTAACTTCAAAGGATACAAACAGCTGGCGAGCTATGCAAAGCTGTGGACCGGCTACCGTAACACGATTGCTTACGTAATTATGGGAACACTTGTGACAATTGTTGTCAATATTCCGGCTTCCTACGCGCTTTCCAGAAAGCATTTATATGGAAGAAAATTCTTCACGGCATTTTATCTGATCCCGATGTTCTTCACCGGTGGTCTGATCCCGACCTACCTGGCAGTACAGAGATTTCATCTGCTGGATACCTTCTGGGTTATGGTTGTTCCGTTCTCCGTTGTAACGTATTACATCATCGTAGGACGAACGTTCTTCAACAACAGTATCCCGGAGGATCTCTGGGAGGCGGCGCAGCTCGATGGATGCGGATACCTTGGATTCTTCTTCAAGATTGTGCTTCCGCTTTCCAAAGCCGTTATCGCTGTTATTGCCCTGTGGGCAGCAGTAGGACAGTGGAACTCCTACTTTAATGCATTGATTTATATCCGAAGCGAAAGTCTGCAGCCGCTGCAGATTGTCCTTCGAAGCATTCTGGTCGGCAATCAGACCATGAGTGCCATGAGTACCGGCGCTGCAGCCGTTGAGGCAAAGCAGATGGCCGATCTTATCAAATACGCGATCATCGTGGTTTCCTCCGCGCCGATCATGTGTATGTACCCGTTAGTGCAGAAATACTTCAATCAGGGTGTTATGCTCGGATCACTGAAAGGCTGATCCTGCGGACAGGAGAGAAGTATTGCAAATAAAAAAATCATAAAGGAGAGATGATGATGAGAAAGAAAACGAAAATGGCCTGGAGCGTTGCTCTTTCGGCCGCAATGGCAGCCGGACTGCTTGCAGGATGTGGAAGTAATGGAGGAGCGGAAAGTACGAGTGGAAGCACTGCAGCAAGTTCTGCCAAGACAGAATCTTCTGCCAGTGACACGACAGATACCAGTGACCGCCCAACCTATAAGATTGCAACGGTAAGATGGACCGATACCTGGCCGACCGATTTCCTGCATGAAGGCGTCATGAAAGAAATCGAGGACAAGATGAATATCAACATCGACTGGCAGGTTTATTACAACAGTGACTGGTCCGAGCAGAAATCTCTGCTGCTGGCTTCAGGAGACCTCCCGGATGCATTTCTTGGCTCCATCTGCTTAACACAGGCAGATATGGCACAGAACAAATCGGCATTCCTGGATCTGACAGATCTGATCGAAAAAGATATGCCAAACCTGAAAGCAGCCTTTGAGGCTGATCCGGAACTGAAAGCAGTCTGCACCAGCCGTGACGGAAGAATCTACAGCTTACCGAAGAAGCTTCCGCTTCGTCCGAAGGTTTGCGGCGATGTTATGTGCATCAACCAGGAATGGCTGGATAACTTAGGACTGGAAACACCGAAGACCTATAAAGAGCTGGAAGAGGTTCTTGTTAAATTTGCGACAGAAGATGCTGACGGCGACGGGGATCCGACCAACGAAATCGGTATCACAAATTCAGCAGGCAGCGGACTGTTAAGCGGTGATCTGCGCCACATCCTTTCCCCGTTCGGAACCATGGTAAGCCATGACGGAAACTATATGGGACTGAATGGCGAAGGAAAACCGGTCTTCATGCCGATGGAAGAAAACTACAAAGAAGCAGTAAAATGGATGCGTCAGTTATGGGAAGAGGGCGTTGTTGACCCAGAGTACTTCACACAGGATGGCTCCATGCAGACAGCAAAAGTGCAGGCAGATGGCGGTTCTCAGGTAGGTCTTATCTTTGGATGGACTGCAGATGCTCAGGCTGGCCCGAACGTAAATCAGTTTAAGACCCTTGAGGCAGTAGAAGGCTACGATGGAAACCACTACGTAGATGCAGCAACCAATTACCTTGATATCTCCGATCGTGAGCTCATGATCTCCAAAGACTGTAAAGATCCTGATACCCTTCTGAAATGGGCGGATGAATTTTACACCGATCTTGCATCGTTACAGACCTTCTATGGTATGATCGGAAGCCAGATCACAGACAATGGCGACGGAACCTACAATGTAGATGTGCCAAGCGATGGATCTTCTCTGGATACTTCCGCATGGTCCAACTCCTTACGTGACTTCGGACCAAAATACATGAACGAGGATTTCTATGACAAAGTTTCTCTTCCGGAAGATCAGGGTGATGGTATCAAACTGGCAGACGATGCAATCAACGAGAAATATGTTGATACTGAGAAAAACTGCGGATTCCCGATGGTTCAGTATACCGACGAAGACCTTTCCAGAATCACGGCAATCGGAACCGATATCTATAAATATGTAGAAGCACAGTATGCGCACTGGGTAGTAGACGGCGGCATCGATGATGAGTGGGATTCCTACATCGATCAGCTGAAAGCTATGGGCATTGACGAGTTCCTCCAGATTCAGACAGATGCTTACAATGCATACAAAGAAAATCTGGCAAAATAAACAGAAAAAAATATTACCTGTAAGAAGCAGGTGTTGATCCGGCGGGTCAATGTCTGAGGTGCAAAACAGCAGGAGAAACGGCAGGCCAGAAATGACCTGCCGTTTTTGAAAAAAGGAGGATTTTTACATGTTTTGGGAAAAAGAGGGTAAGTTAATTTATTCTTACGATGGCGAGACCGTCTGCATCGAAGCGTGGGGAAAAGATGCACTGCGTGTGCGCGCGACAAAAAATCGAAGCTTTACCGGCCGCGACTGGGCGCTGGAAGCAAAGGACGCGCATGCGGGAGAGGTTGAAATCTTTGAGGATCCATCAGCAAAAGGCGGAGCCTTTGCCAATATGTACGAGGGAACGGATACTTCCTACGGAAAAATCACAAATGGAAAGCTTCATGCAGTGATCGATTCCGGCAGCGTCATTACGTTCTATCATGAGGATGGAAGAGTTCTGTTAAAGGAGCATTTCCGCCGTCTGCGCGATGAGGAAAGCATGCCGCTCAACATCATGGGACGCGAGTACAGCAACGGCGTCGGGGATAATTTCCGTATTGTAGCGCGGTTTGTAGCAAGAAAAGGTGAGAAAATCTTCGGAATGGGACAGTATCAGCAGCATGAGCTGGATCTGAAGGGCTGTATGCTGGAGCTGGCACAGAGAAACTCACAGGTCAGTGTTCCTTTTTATCTTTCCAGCATCGGCTACGGCTTCTTATGGAACAATCCGGGTGTCGGCCAGGTGATGTTTGCGAATAATGGAACGGAATGGGTAACGGAATCCGGGAAAGAAATCGATTATCTTGTGATTGCAGGTGATACGCCTGCCGAGATCGAGGAGAATTATATGACGCTGACCGGAAAACCGCCGATGATGCCGGAATATGGCATGGGCTTCTGGCAGTGTAAGCTCCGCTACTGGAATCAGGAACAGCTTCTGTCTGTAGCAAGAAAATACAAAGAACTCGGTGTGCCGCTTGATGTGATTGTCGTCGATTTCTTCCACTGGACGAAGCAGGGCGAGTTCAAATTTGATCCGAAATACTGGCCGGATGTGCCGGGCATGTGCCGCGAATTAAAGGAGATGGGAATTCAGGTTGTTGTGTCGGTATGGCCGACCGTTGACATTTATTCCGAAAACTTCGAGGAGATGAAAGAGAAGGGTTATCTGGTTCGCACGGAGCACGGTGTACCGCTGACGATGCTCTGCGGCGGAAATGAAGTTTTCTTCGATGCGACTAACCCGGATGCAAGAACATATGTCTGGGAGAAGATCAAGAAAAATTATTATGATCAGGGTGCCAAGCTCTTCTGGCTGGATGTGGCAGAGCCGGAATACAGCGTTTATGATTTCAAGAACTACCGTTATCAGCTCGGAAGCGTACAGGAGGTCGGAAATATTTATCCGAAATATTATCTGAAAGCGTTCTATGACGGCATGACGGCAGAAGGCGATACCATGCCGATCAGCCTGATCCGTTCTGCCTGGGCAGGCAGCGCGAAATATGGTGCACTCGTATGGTCAGGCGATATTGTAAGTACCTTTGAGTGCTTCCGGCGCCAGGTACAGGCAGGTCTTAACATGGCGGTTGCCGGTATTCCGTGGTGGACCACCGATATTGGCGGTTTCCACGGTGCCAGAACCGATGACCCGGATTTCCATCGTCTGTACATCCGCTGGTTTGAGTACGGATGCTTCTGTCCTGTCATGCGTCTGCATGGAAACCGCAATCCACAGGAGGGCTACGGCGCAGAGCAGATCGGCTCCGGCAGCGATAATGAGATCTGGAGCTTTGGCGATAAGGCATATGAAATTTCAAAGAAATACATTTTCCTGCGTGAGCGCCTGAGAGATTATATCCGGACACAGATGAAGAAAGCACATGAGGACGGAACTCCGATGATGCGGCCTGTTTTCTATGATTTCCCGACAGATCAGGAAAGCTGGAATGTGGAGGATGCTTATCTGTTCGGACCGGATCTCTATGTTGCACCTGTGATGGAGGATCACGTAACGGAGCGCGAGGTTTATCTCCCGGATGGAACAGCATGGTTTAACGCATGGACCGGAGAAAAGTATGAGGGAGGACAGAACGTAACGGTTGCTGCACCGCTGGATACTATTCCGGTATTCGTAAAAGAAGGAGCGGATGCAGAAAAGCTGCTGAACATTTTCTCTGAATAAGAGAATGTTACCGCTCACCGGTAGCAGGCGAACGGCAACAAAGAATCCTGTTCTCACCATGTGAAACACGGACTTTGCATGCACAAAGCGAAAAAATGTGATATAATGGGCTGTGTTACAAAGAACATAGCTGCAAATATATTCCGTGAGTGTAAAATGACTGCCGGAGCTGCGCGGTAAGGTGCGGCGTCCGGCAGTCGCTCTGCAGACAGAAAAAAGGAGGGGTGGATGCGCTTATGAATCTCTGGCAGAAAGGAAAACGAAGGATGCTGCGCAGCGTTCGAATACGCAGTTTGAAGGATACGTCCCTGCGGCTTGGAACTCCGGTTTTTCTGGTCCTGATGGGGCTTGTTGTCTGCCTGCTCTGGGGCGTTTGGGAAAACCGCAAGCTGGCAGATAAATATATTGCCGATACGGCAAAGCTCTATGTCGATCAGATCAACCGTGATATGTCGCAGATCAACAGTGAACTGATCTATCTGCTGGATTCTGACAGCAACATCAAAGAAATCCCGGATCAGATAACATCGACAGATGCTCAGTATTATGAAATGGAGCAGACGCTGCGGGAGCGAAACCGTGTGCTGAAAATCCGTTACCATGAGGTACAGACCTTCTTCGTCTACGGTCAGAAAGCCAATGTTCTGATTACGGACAGCGGAACTATGTTTACCGAGAGTAAGGGAATGACAACGCTGAATCAGATGCTGATGTCCTATCTGCAGATTATGACATCCAGGGATTCGATCAGCACACAATGGACCGTGATTACGTTTGGCGACGACGACTATATTGTCGGCTGGTACGCGAAAAACAAAAAAGTCATAGGCTGCGTCATCAATCTGAATCTGATTTTCCGGACCATCCGCGCCAAAACAGAGGAGTATGATGTCATTCCGTTTATGGTGGATGCCAGAGGCCGTGTCATGACGCAGGCAGATACGTCGGAAAAATATAAGAATGAGATTATCGATTTTTCCAAAGCGGGAGAGAAAAAAGAGAAAAATGCGAACGGTCTATTCCTACCAGCTTGGCACGGTCGGAAAAATCAATCTCATGGTTCTGCCGGGAGGCGGTATTCTTGAGAATGTACTGATTATGCAGATTGCATTCGTCGTCCTGATCGCGGTTCTTCTGATTGTCTGCGCATTGGAAATTACAGCATATTACCACCGGATTCTGGAACCGCTGGAAAAATTCGGACAAAAACTGGAGGAGCTGGAAAAAGAGCAGAGTCTGAATGACGATGGAAGCAACAATCTGTTAGAGCTGGAGTCTGTGAGCGGCAAATTCAAGGAACTGCTGCGGAAAATACAGGGATTGAAAATTGCGATCTACGAAAAAGAGCTTGCCGAACAGAAAGCCGAGCTGGAATACACGCAGGAACAGATCAAGCCACACTTCTTTCTGAACTGCCTGAGCCTGATCCATGGCATTGCGGATAAGAATAACGAAGGCGAGATCGTTGAGATCACAACGGTGCTGTCCGACTATATGCGCTACATTTTCCAGGATTCCAAGAAGCAGCGCGATGTGGAGGAAGAGCTGGAACACATTGAGGCATATATCCGCATCCAGAAGCTGCGGTACGGAGAAGAAGCCTTTTCCTTTGAAGCAACGACGGATGGTGATATCGGAGAATGGAAGGTTCCGTCTCTTCTGCTGCAGACACTGGTGGAAAACTCCGTAGTACACGGTGTATCCCTGGACCGGAAGAGTGAGATTTCCCTATATCTCACAAACGAGACGTACGAGGACGGTGAGTACCTCTACATCTGTATTTCCGACACCGGAAACGGATTTTCGAAAGAGGCACTGGATGCAATCGAAAACGACACGCCTATCATCTACCACGGCCGTCACCATGTCGGCATCTCCAATATAAAACGCCGCCTGGCGCTGATGTACGGCGAACGGGCGAGCATTACGTGCTCCAATATGGATGAAAATTACGGAGCCGTCGTAGAGGTGCGGCTGCCTAAAACAGAATAAAGCGAAAAGAAAAAAGGCGGGAACCCGGAGAAACATAGAGGTTCCGCCTTTTTGCGTGAAAAAACTGCAGGAGCTTCCGGAACCTGATGGCTCCGGGGAAGCTCCTGCAAAGGGGGAGATGATTCAAAAACTGTTTTCTGTATCAGATACGGGAAACTCCGTCATCGGTATAACGCTCGTAGGAAGCGCCTTCGTATCCGACCATGCGGATGCTTTCCTCTTTGATATCCGGTATGGATTCTGCAAAATCAGCAACCGGGATTGCGCAGCCTTTGCGGATGAAGAGCGGAACCTCATTCAGGGCAACTTCTACATAGTGGATACCTTTTGGAAGAACCTCCTGGAACATGTTTCCATTGCCGAGGAATTTTACAAACATCATTTCTTCCGGCAGATATACGTAACGGCCGATGGCATTCTGGGTGTAAACCGGTGCGATCATGATCTCATTACCGATCATCAACTGATCTTCTGTATTTCTTGCCAGTTTGTCGTCCGGATAAACGAAGGCAAGCGGTTTGAAGTACATATCGTCGTTTAAAGCAGCCTTCATGTACTCGCTGTACAGATACGGAACGAGGCGGTAGCGGACGCCGATGACGTTGCGGAAGTCCTCGATATGCTCAACTGGTAAGGTTCCTGCTCACGTGTTCCGAGTGCAGCATGGTTTCTCATCAGAGGAGTGAAAACACCAAGTGCCAGCCAGCGGAGCAGCAGGTCTCTTGTGGTATTTGCACCGAATCCGCCGAGGTCGGCTCCGGTATAGAGGAAACCGCACATGTTGAGGGACGGCATCATCTTCAGGTTCAGCAGGATGTGTGACCACCACGAGCAGTTGTCTCCGGTCCAGATTCCACCGTAACGGTGCATGCCGATGTAGGAAGAACGGGAGAACATCAGGATTCGCTTATCCGGGGAAATTCGTTCAAAAGCTTCACCGGCAGAACGTGTCATGTTGTAGCCAAACAGATTGTGTACCTTGTCATGGCGGACCTGTTCGCCGTTTACGTTGTGATAGAAGCGTTTATAGTCCTCATGGTTGTTTGCCAGTGCCTGAAGCTTTCCGCCTACCATGTAGTGCGGAACCTCCGGATCACCTTCCACATATTTCTTTGCAGTCTCCTTGAAATCAGCAAGGCCTTCCTGAGAATAGAAGATGGATGGCTCGTTCATGTCATTCCAGAAGGCATCGATTCCCTTGGAAACGAGAACATCGTATTTGTCACCAAACCATTTTCTGGCATCTGCATTTAAGACATCCGGGAAATGAGTCCAGCCCGGCCATACAGTAGCTTCGAAGTAGGAGCCATCCTCGCGGCGGCAGAAGTAGCCTTTTTCACAGCCTCTTCGTAAATGTCATAACCCTCTTCGACTTTCACACCGGCATCGATGATCGGAACGAGATGGATCTTTTCTTTTTTCATATCCTGTACAAAGCCCTCGAAATCCGGGAAACGTTCTTCATTTACGGTGAAGTCCTTGTAATCCTGCATGTAGTCGATATCCATGTAAACCATATCGAGCGGTACATGGTTTTCGCGGTATTTTTTCACTACCGTGCGGAAATCATCCTCTGTTTTGTAGCCCCAGCGGCTCTGACCGTAACCGAAAGCAAACTTCGGAGCAATGTAGCTGCGTCCGATGATGCCGCGGAACTGTTTTACGATATCAAGATCGGAATCACCGGTGATCATGTAAACGTAGAGATCTGCGTTTTCGCAGGAAACGGTCATTGTATCGGAAGTCGTGTAGCCGATATCGAAACGCAGGGTGCCCGGATAATCGAAGAAGAATCCTACGTGTGTCTTGCCGGAGATGATGATGAAGTTGTGTGCTGCATACAGAGAGGTTTTGCTCTCTACGTGATTTGGATCATCGGCGCAGTCACTGATGTAAAGAAAGCCGCGTTTGTTGATGCCGCGGTTGGCTTCGCCAAGTCCGAATACCATGTCATCGTCAGCAAGCTTTGTAGTGAAAGAGAAGCCGTTCTCGGTGGAGAAGGTACCATAATCCGGGTTTCCTTCGGAAGAGGGGATCTCTTTTACAACAGCTTCGGTTTCAAATGGGGTTCCGTAGACAAATTTTTTTACCATGTCATCCTCCTTGTAAAATAAATGGAAAATATAGTGTTTTGGTTAGGTTTAGCGCAACACCTTTGTGATTTTATTATAACAGGGATCGGAAAAATGTCTAGCAAAATTCTTCCTTTTTTAACAACGTGTACAGAAAAAAATCCGGTTATGTTGACAGGACTTCTGCGCGTTTCCGGAAATCTCTCGGCGTACAATGGTAAGTACGCAGAAAGATTTTGGAATAATAGCTCTGATGATTGAAACCGCATGCGGTACAGATTTCCGCGATGGACATTTTGGTTGTGTTTAGCAGATGACAGCTCACTTCCAGACGGTAATGATTCAGAAAATCAATCGGGCTCTGGCAAAGATAGCGGCGGAAAATCTGACAGCATTTATTGCGGCAGACTTTTCCGGCGGCGGCGATCTCTTCCAGATTGATGGATTCACTGTAGTGGCTATAAATATAGGAAACCATATCGCGCTGGATCAGAAGATCTGGATCCTGTGAGACGGCGGTGTTGCCGTCCGGCATCATCGGATGCGTGCGCAAAAGACGGCACCACAAAAGGGAAAGCAGAGCAGCAGCCTCGATTTCGTAGGCGGTCGGCTGTTCCTTCTTCAGCCGGAGAATTTTCGGGAGGGTCTGCAGCGCTTCAGTATCTTCCGGATTTTCCGGCTTCAGATGAAGATATTCCAGAGCCGGATTCGAAAGCACCGGCGTAATATAAGACTGGTACAGAAGCTGTTCGCGGTGAGGATTTTCGGATGGCACAGGATACAGATAAAGTCACATTCCTGGCCGTTTTCAGAATATCCGTAGTGCATCTGGCGGGAATTGACGATAATCGCCTCCCCGGCGTTAAAAGGACTCTTTTTCCATTGATATAGTAGTTCATCTGACCGGAGCGGATCTGTACCCATTCGATATCCTCATGCCAGTGGCAGAGCGCCCGGTGATCCGGATAGGAAGAAAGCAGTCCTTCCCGGATATAAAGCGGAATGCCGACTTCATCGTAGCGGACGATCTCGGATGCGTCCTGCATGACTTTTGTAATTGGGTCATTCATCATAAAAACCTCCGTGAAAAAGTACAATTATTATAAAAAATAAGGAATATTGTCGTAGAAAAAACGCAAAACCTAAGATAATATGATTATAACATATACGTGTATGGAATAAAACAGAAAAAAGGAAAAAGAAATGAAAAATCAGAGGGAAATCAAGAAAAAAGATCCAGAATTCTACCGGAAACTTCTTGCACTGCTGATCCCGATGGTTGTACAGAATCTGATGAATGCACTGGTAAGTGCGTCCGATGCGTTAATGGTCGGTACGCTGGACCAGAATTCCCTGTCTGCAGTTTCGCTTGCCACACAGATTTCTTTTGTCCTGAATCTCTTTTATGCGGCGATTACGATCGGAACAACGGTCATGGTCGTTTATTTCCTGCTGAATCTGGATGAAATGATTAAGCTTCCTGCCGTATACAGACACTATAAAAAATATCAGTGGGTGAATAATATTACCAGGGAGGATACAGAATAATGAAAAACGTAGAGAGAAGAGACAGACAGTTACCGTACATTTCCGATGCAGAGGTCATGGAGCAGCAGATGAATGCGAGAAGACTGACGCAGAAACTGAACACCATCGACCGTTCGGATTTTGACGGAATCGCAGCCATTGTAAAAGAACTGTTTGGAAAATCCGAGGGTGCATTTGTCAATCCGCCATTTTACTGTGACTATGGCTTTCATATTGAGGTTGGAAAAAATTTCTTTGCAAATTATAACTGCACCATTCTCGATGTGGCAAAGGTAAAAATCGGAGACAACTGCCAGATGGCGCCGAACGTTGCCATCTATACTGCAGGTCATCCGGTGCATCCGGCGGCAAGAAACAGTGCGTATGAATACGGCATTGAAGTTACCATCGGAGATAATGTCTGGATTGGCGGAAATACCGTTATTTTACCAGGCGTACATATCGGAGATAACGTTGTTATCGGCGGCGGAAGTGTTGTAACAAAGGACATTCCGGACTGGTCGATTGCAGCAGGAAATCCGTGTAAAGTCATTCGGAAGATTACCGAAGAAGATAAACAGTACTATTTCAGAGATAGAAAATTTGATGATGAAGCATGGGAGGTCATCAAAAATCTGTAAAAACGAAATGTTTTCTTGGGCAGTTATGCGATGAAAAAACTCTGTACCGTATCCATCCGGGAATTTCCGGGGATGCGGTGCAGAGTTTTGCGATAGGAGACAGGAGATTCTGCCGGATTTTGCTGTGGCAAAATGTGAATCCTGCTTTTGTGCAGCAAAAATGCCCAGAGCCGGAATCGAACCAGCGACACGAGGATTTTCAGTCCTCTGCTCTACCAACTGAGCTATCTGGGCATTTTGATTTCCTGTTGGAAACCTCTGTTAATATAACATGGATTCGCGAAAATTGCAACTGTTTTATCGAAAATCGCGAAAAAATTGTGCTTTTGGAGGAATGGCGGTGTATTTTCGTTCGAGAATGTGGTAGTATAAAAGATATGCAAAGAGGAACCAAGGAGAAGTATTAGAAAGATTATGAAAATTATTCTGACTGCGGTCAACGCAAAATATATTCATTCCAATCTCGCAGTTTATACACTGCAGGCGAGCGCGGAGAAAGCCGGCGTGTTCCCGGAGATCCGCGAATTTACGATCAATCAGTCAAAGGATTCCATGCTGCGAAGCCTGTTTCTGGCGCGTGCAGACGTTGTCTGCGTTTCCTGCTACATCTGGAATATATCAATCGTAGAGGATCTGATTACAGAATATCATAAAATCAGTCCGAAAACAAAGATCTGGCTTGGCGGGCCGGAGGTTTCGTACCATGCAGAGGAGATGCTGGAGCAGTATCCGTTCCTTGCCGGAATTATGAAAGGCGAGGGAGAAGTGACTTTCCGGGAAATAGCAGTTTATTATCAGAACCAGGGGAATGGGATGGAGGGGAAAACGCTGGAGGAGATCCATGGCATTACATACCGTGATGCAGACGGTGCAGTCAAAAGCAACCCGTGGCGTCCGGTTATGGATCTGTCCGAGGTGGATTTTCCCTATGCAAACCTGAAAAAATTTGAGAACCGCATCATTTATTATGAGTCGAGCCGTGGCTGTCCGTTCTCGTGCAGCTACTGCCTTTCTTCCATTGATAAAAGGCTCCGGTTCCGAAATCTCGATCTCGTAAAAAAGGAGCTTGCCTTCTTTTTGGAGCAGAAGGTACCGCAGGTTAAATTTGTAGATCGTACCTTCAACTGCAAAAAAGATCACGCAATGGCGATCTGGAAATTCATCGCGGAACACGATAATGGTGTGACAAATTTCCATTTTGAAATTGCTGCCGATCTGATTACGGAAGAAGAGCTGGAACTTTTGAATACGCTGCGGCCGGGACTCGTACAGCTCGAGATCGGCGTGCAGTCTACGAATCCGCAGACGATCGAAGCAATTCACCGGAAGATGGATTTTGGAAAAGTGACAGAGATTGTCAATCGGATTGCGAAAGGAAGAAACATCCACCAGCATCTGGATCTGATTGCGGGACTTCCCTACGAGGACTATGCAAGTTTCCGCCGTTCTTTTGCGGATGTCTATGCGCTCCGGCCGCAGCAGCTGCAGCTCGGATTTTTAAAAGTGCTTCGAGGCTCCTTTATGTATGAGCATACGAAAGAATATGACTGCCATTATCAGGAACGGGAGCCGTATGAGGTGCTTTATACGAAATGGCTGCCGTATGATGATGTGCTGAAACTGAAAGATGTGGAAGAGATGGTAGAAGTCTATTACAACAGCGGTCAGTTTGTCCACACACTGCCGATGATCGAGCGTCTGTATGAGAACCCGTTCGATTTCTTCCAGGAGCTCGGCGATTTCTACCGGGCAAAGGGCTACAGTGAGGCGGCACATAACCGGATTCAGCGGTATGAAATTCTGCTCGGGTTTTTACAGGACGAAAAACAGCAGGACGAAGCATTCTTCCGTCAGATGATGGTGCTCGATCTGTATGCGCGTGAAAATATGAAGACACGGCCGCGCTTTGCAAAAGATCCGTCCGAATGGAAAAACGAGTCGCGTGACTTTTATCAGAAAGAAGCCGAAACGAGAACGCTTCTGCCATCGTATACGACATACGATTGGAAGCAGCTGCAGCGCATGACGCATGTGGAAGTTTTTGATTACGATGTGCTCGGAAACGGGGAAAAGGCGCGTACGGTACTCCTGTTTGATTATCAGAAGCGCGATCCGCTGACGGGAAATGCGGAGATGATCGACTGCAGTGAGCTTTTTTACGCTTGACATTTCAAAAGAACATGAGATACTAGAAAAGGTAATAAAAGATGAAAATACAAGATTTTGTAGTGCTCGATCTTGAGACAACGGGTCTTTCTGTAAAGGAAGACCAGATTCTGGAGATCGGTGCAGTAAAAGTGCAGGGCGGAGAGGTCACGGCATCGTATGAGACTTTCGTCAATCCGGGCAGAAAAGTGCCGGAGCGGATCACGGAACTCACCGGAATCCGGGATGAGATGATTGCGAATGCGCCCGATGTGGAGACTGCTGTCCGCGGCTTTCTGGATTTCTGCGGCGGCCTGCCGCTTCTGGGGCACAATATTCTGTTCGATTACAGCTTCATCAAGCAGGCAGCGATAAATGCCCGTCTGGACTTTGAAAAAGAAGCGTGGGATACGTTGAAAATTGCACGGAAAGCCCTCCCGGATCTGGAGAGCAGAAGCCTTGAAGCACTCTGCGGCTACTATCAGATCCCGCGGGAACACGCACACCGTGCAATGGACGATGTGCTGGAAACGCTGGCACTGTTCCGAAAACTGGAAGAAGGATTTTCGGAAGATCACCCGGAATGGTTTGCCGCAGCGCCTCTGAAGGCCAAAATGAAACGTGAGGTTCCGGCGACGGAGGCACAGAAAAAATATCTGGCGGATCTGATCCGGTACCATGAGCTGGATCTTGAACCGGAGTGGGGAGCACTCACAAAAAGCCGTGCATCCCGCATGATCGATCAGATTATTCTGGCACATGGAAGAATGGAAAAACGACAGAGAACTGAGAAAAAATAGAAGAGAAAAAGAAAGGATGGAACGATGAGTAATAAAGTCAATCGAAAAGCCCCGACAGAGGCACAGAAAAAGAAGAAAGATCCGCTGGCAAAGAAGAGAAATGCAGCAAAGATACTGGCATTGATTCTTGCAGTGGTTATGGTGCTTGGTATGGTTCTTCCAGCACTTTTATGGCTGGTGTAAAGAGATTCTGTAAAAGACAGAGTGAAATGGGAAACGGATCAAGAAGAGGCACAGTATGAAAAACAGCAGAAAAATGAGAGGCCTGCTGGTGATGCTTATCGCATTCGCATTCTGCTTTCTGGCAGAACCAGTCAAAGCGGATGGCCGGACAGCGCTGGACGGAATCTATGTAGAAGACATTTCCGTCGGCGGTATGACCGAAGAGCAGATCACACAGGCAGTAAACGACAAAATTGAACAGTTAAAACCCTCGGTTATCAACCTGTCTGCCGGAGAGCAGAATGCACAGGTGACAGCAGGGGATCTCGGACTTTCCTGTGCCAACCCGGAGGTGGCAAGAGAAGCCGTCACAATCGGGCAGGAAGGCAATGTACTGAAGCGGTTCCTGACACAGAACCGGCTCAAAAATGGAGAGACGGTGACGTTTTCCCTGAAATATACAGTCGATGGCGAGGCAGCGCGCCAGGCGGTAGAAAACAACACAGCCGTGCTGAACCGCGAGGCAACAGATGCAACGCTGACCCGCGAAAACGGCGAATTTATCGTCAATCCGGGCCAGACCGGATGCAGCGTCAACGTGGATGAGTCCACGGCGAAGGTTGTCAATTACCTGACGACAAGCTGGCGGGGCGGCATCGGCGGCGTAGAACTGGTAACAGAAGAAACACCGGCAGGCGGTAATCCGGAGCAGCTTGCACTTGTCAAAGATCTGCTCGGCGAGGGTACGACGGAGTATGGCAACGGTACGAGCGGCAGAAAACAGAATGTCGCAGTCGGCGCAGAGAAGATTAACGGAACGCTGGTACAGCCGGGCGAGGAATTTTCCGTAGAAGCGGTCGTTGTGCCGTTTGATGCGGAAAATGGTTATGCACTGGCAGCATCGTATGAGATGGGCAAGGTCGTCGATTCGTACGGCGGCGGTATCTGCCAGGTTTCCACAACGCTCTATGTTGCTGTCTTAAAAGCAGAGCTTGAGGTGACGGAGCGGTACAGCCATTCCATGATTGTCCACTATGTGGATCCGTCGATGGATGCGGCGATTGCAGAGGGATTGAAAGACCTGAAATTCATCAACAATACGGATGCGCCGATTTATATTGAGGCGAGCGCGGACGGAAGCACCCTGCATTTTGCCATCTACGGCCATGAGACGAGAGATCCGAACCGCACGGTCTGCTATGAGAGTGAGACGACAAACACGGAGGATCCGACGCCGAGCCTGACGGAAGATGCGAATGCATCGTTTGGAACAATTGAACAGACATCGTACGGCTATCAGGGTTCGACGGCGCGGCTGTGGAAGATTGTGAATGACAATGGAAATGAGACGAAGGAGCAGGTGAATTCCAGCACTTACCGCATGACATCGGATGTCTATACCGTGGGAACAAAGACGGACAATGCAGCGGCGCGTGCGGAAATGCAGGCGGCGATTGCGGCAAATGATCTTGCAAAAGCAAAGGAAGTTGCAGCGAAATACAGCCAGAGCAGTTCGTCATCGAGTTCTTCGGAGAAGAAGGAAGACAGCAGCGATACAGAGAAAACGGAGGACGATGAGGACTAGGCGTTTTCTGGTTACTGTTCACTTAGCAGTGAAACACTTGCTGTTTCGTTGCGTAAGAACATGACGTCTGCTTTTTCGTTTGAAACAGGAAGTTCGAGGAGGACAAGGGATGCGAAAGGGTAAATTACAGCAGAGCGTGCTGGTGCGCTCGGTGTTTAAGATGCTGGGGCAGAAAAGAGAGGACGCAGCAGGGCCGGCGGTCGGACGTGGGGTATCGGCATTTGCAGGAGAAAAGGAGACGCAGGTGTTTTCGTGTGCGCCGGTGCTGGTGAAGGATCCGGAGGACGCGGTGCTCGCGGTCTGCAGGGTGTGCAACAGTGTGGCCGCGGCGGGGGCATCGGCAAAAGGAGTGCTGGTGTCGCTGATGCTGCCGGAGGCGATGGAAGAAAAGGATTTAAAGGAGCTGATGCGGGCGGTTGACGGTGCGTGTGTGCGGTATGGAACTGCGGTGATCGGCGGGCATACGGAGGTGACGGACGGGGTTTTGTATCCGGTGCTTACCGTGACGGCGGCAGGCGGGACAACGCGTGCGGGGCTGTTTGATCCGTCGTGTGTGACAGCGGATTTGGATCTTGTCGTGACGAAGGGGATTGCGCTTGGCGCGGTGTCTTATCTGGCAAAGACAAGAAGGGATGAGCTTCTGACGAGATTTTCTCCGGGATTTATCCATGGGGCGGCGGATTTTTCGGAGGATTACTCTGTCTGCCGTGAGGCGGAGATTGCGATCGAGCACGGTGCGGCTGCGATGCAGGATCTCTCGGAGGGCGGGATTTTCGGGGCGCTCTGGGAGATGGCGGACGGCGCGGGTATCGGGCTTGATGTGGCGCTGAAGAGGATTCCGATCCAGCAGGAGACGGTGGAGATCTGTGAATTTTTCGGGGTGAATCCGTATCAGATGCTTTCGACGGGGGCGCTGCTGATTGCAGCGGCGGACGGCGAGGGGCTGGTGCAGAAAATGGCACTCGAAGGGATTCCATCGGCGGTGATTGGGCGGACGACATCCGGGAAGGAGAGGATTCTCCGGAACGGGGAAGAGGTCAGGTATCTGGATAAGCCGCAGATGGATGAGATGTACCGGGTTGGCAGATAAGGCTTAAATATACGACAGGAGTGATTGGTAAAATGGCACATTTGAATATTGTTCTTCATGAGCCGGAGATTCCAGCAAATACAGGTAATATCGGACGGACGTGTGTGGCGACGGGGACGAGGCTGCATCTGATTAAGCCGCTGGGGTTTGATATTTCGGACAAGGCGGTCAGGCGCGCGGGGCTGGATTACTGGTCGAAGCTGGATGTGACAGTGTATGAGAGTTACGAGGATTTTCTGGAGAAAAATCCGGGGGCGAAGATTTACTATGCGACGACGAAGGGGCCGCAGACGTATGTGGATGTGCAGTATGAAGAGGACTGCTTTATCATGTTCGGAAAGGAAAGCGCGGGGATTCCGGAGGATATTCTGTACGATAATCAGGAGACGGCGGTGCGGATTCCGATGATTAATGATATTCGGTCGCTGAACCTTTCAAATTCCGTGGCGATCGTACTGTACGAGCACTGCGGCAGAATAACTTGACCATATGCAGCTCGCGGGGCATTTGCGGACGCATGAGTGGAGGTAGACGGACGGGACTCTGGTGATCGTAGACGGAGCTGCATTCTTTTTATAAGGAAGAAGTTAAGATCATTCCAATTCGGCAAAGACCTGCTCTGCGTAAAGCTGTTTGATTTCGTGGCGGGTCATGCCGGAGACGTTGGTCTGGAAGGTGAAGGTGTGGGCTTGGGCTTTGTATAAAATACAGAAGTAGACGACGCCCTGTACGCTGTCAGCGTTGTTGGGGTCGAGATTTCCGGTTGTGCCGGTGATTCCGATGGCGATGGCGGTGTGCAGGTTTTCTTGTACTGTGCGGGCCATGGCTTCGGCGCATTCGGGGGAGTAGACGCCGTGGATTTCGATGACGGAAGGGTCGACGCCGACGAGGACTTTGGTTTCGTTCAGATACGTGACGTAGCCGCCGGGGAAAATGGCGGAGGCGCCTTCGGTGTCGGTGATCAGGGAGCGATCAGCCGGAAGTGCAGCTTTCCATGGTGGAAATGGTGGTGTGGGATGTAATGAGCTGTTTGATGATGGAATCAATGGTGTTTGGGTTCATAGTGAAAATTACCTCCAGAGTTAGTTTGATATGTCTGGCAAAAAAGCCCCTCGGCGGAGGGGCTTATTTTGGTGCTTCGCCTTTGGCGAGTGTAAAGATAAATTCGGTACCAACGCCCTCTGTACTGATGACATTGATATTCTGGTTATGCGCAGTGATGATCTCTTTGACGATTGAAAGCCCAAGTCCCGTTCCTTTGCGGTCCTTGCCGCGGGAGGCGTCGAGCTTGTAGAAGCGCTCCCAGATTTTCGTGATGCTTGCCTTTGGAATGCCGCAGCCGGTGTCCTTGACGGATACGAAGACTTTACCGTGCTTCTCCGTTGTCTCAACTGTGATGGTGGAATCGTTGTTGCTGAATTTGATTGCATTATCAATGAGATTGTACAGCACCTGCTGGATTTTTCCCATATCGGCGCAGACGTATAAGGTGCGCGATGCGAGGATCAGTGAAATGGAAATCCGTTTTTTTGTGCAGGTTCCCTCAAACGAAGCGGCGGTATCCTTGATGACGGCGTTGATGTCAAACGAGGTCAGATCGAGCATATTCCTTTATCGTCGATGTCGTTCAGCGTCAGCAGGCTCTGCGTCAGCTTGTGCAGCCGTTCTGTCTCAAACAGAACGATTTTCAGATATTTTTCCTGCATTTCCGGCGGAATCGTTCCGTCGAGGATTGCCTCCACATAGCCTTTGATCGAGGTCAGCGGTGAGCGGAAGTCGTGAGAGACGTTCGCCACAAATTTCCGCTGGTATTCGCCGGTCTTGTTCAGCTCGCCGGACATGTAGTTCAGCGTGGAAGCGAGATACCCCATCTCATCGTGAGATTTAACATCAATTTTGTGGGTCAGGTTGCCGGAGGCATACTCCTTTGCACCGTTGATGATCTTTTTTCAGTGGCCGGTACACGACGAGGGAGAAAAAGATCAGAATCACAAACGAGAGTCCGAACACGAGCAGGAACAGAAAATCAATCCGTGCCAGCAGACTTCCCTCTGCTGATAGACGTCCTGCAGCGGAAGGTGGATGGCGACATAGCCATTGATCCGGAAATCGGAGGTGACGGGAACCATGACGCTCAGCATTTTGTCTTCGAAATAGCCGAAAAACGTTCCCGTGCTGTAATACTCGCTGCCGAGCGCAACTGGATCAAAACCGTCGATGATCTCCGGGTTTTCCTCATCGAGTGCAGCTGCCGTGTTCAGCAGAATTTCCCCGTCTGCGCTGATGAGCAGATCTGGGAATTGTGATAGGAAGCCAGTGCACTGAGCGAATTGTAAAGATCCGTCAGGGAACGCTCACTGTGGTAATAAAGGTCGCCCTGTTTGGAAGCGATCTGCGTGGCCTCCCGGTACAGACTGGTGCTCGCGCTGGAGACCAGACTGTCCTCCACCATGCGGGAGCCGACCGTTGAGATCAGCGTAAAGCCGGCAATGGCGAGAATGACATAAATGAGAATTAATTTCCGGTAAAGCGTGCGTCGCATTATTTTTTAACCTCAAACTTGTAACCGATGCCCCAGACCGTCGTGATGGCCCAGGAGGCATGGTCCTTGATTTTTTCGCGGAGACGTTTGATATGAACGTCTACCGTGCGGGTATCGCCGATGTACTCATAGCCCCAGATATGGTCGAGGAGCTGTTCTCGCGTAAAGACCTGGTTTGGTGAGGAAGCAAGGAAGTAGAGAAGCTCCAGTTCCTTCGGCGGCATATCGACGGTGCGGCCCTGGTAAATGACGGAATAGTTCGTCTGGTTGATGATAAGATCCGGGTACTCGACACATTTTCCTGCGGTTGCGGACACCGGGATCGTGCGTGATGGCTGAAATCTCCGCAGCACTGCTTTCACACGGGCAACGAGCTCCTTGGAATCAAATGGTTTGATGATGTAGTCATCCGCGCGAGTTCCAGGCCGAGGACTTTGTCGAACACCTCGCCCTTTGCCGAGAGCATGATGATCGGAACATCGGAATCGTGCCGGATTTCGCGGCAGACCTGGTAGCCGTCCATGCCGGGCAGCATCAGGTCGAGCAGAATCAGGTTCGGCTGGAAGGAGTGAAACTCCCGGACAGCCTCTTCTCCATCGTTTACAATTTTTGTGTCATAGCATTCCTTGGTCAGATAGAGAGAAATCAGTCTGCGATATTGTTATCGTCATCGACGATCAGAATTTTCTGTTTGGAAGCCATAAAAGATTCTCCTTCACTGGGGACAGGACGGAA
>ENA-OQER01000114-OQER01000114.1-human-gut-metagenome-genome-assembly--contig:-NODE-114-length-43199-cov-3.630572_pt1 | contig 43199 bp, 55 predicted proteins | sample MGYA00242797_ERZ504639 | MGnify/ENA primary metagenome ERZ504639 (study PRJEB26092, sample SAMD00036306) | human gut metagenome | host: Homo sapiens | study: EMG produced TPA metagenomics assembly of... | reverse complement strand
ATTGAGACAATATTCTCACAACTTACAGACCAGTTCTTGGTCATCAGGAACTATGCGAAAATAACGAATGGTTTGTTTGCCAGGATCATTGGCAAAATTAGTGCACTTACCATTCTGCAATACGTAAACTTCATTAACGACAAGCCCATTGGCAGAATTAAGTATGCACTAAATTAATTCCGCCAACAGGTATGTATTTACCTTTCGGCATTACTTCACCTCCTCAAATATAAAGTATATTGATAATCAGTTAGTTACTGTTATCAAGATACAAATGATATGCAAATGTAAGTATAAAACCATATAGAAAAAGTACAAATGGACATTACTTTGTATGATAACATCCTTTTCTACAGATTAAGGGTTAACACAATGTTATACTACTGATATTCAGCATATTGAAGCTGTTCTTCCTTGCATTCAACAAAGAGTGTTAAATTATATTAAATCCTACAGGGCAATTATGATTCGTGCAAAGATAATATTTTGCAGTCAAAGGAAGAAAGACTTCTTGAACCACTTCTATGGTTCTATACTTCTGTTTCTGACGTAAGCTGACCCGTACGGTTTTCGGGTTTTAGACGGACATATATACAGTTTACTTTAGGTTAGCATATATATAAGAGCTAACAAGGTAAACTAAAGTGTTTTTGTCCTGTAGATACTGCACTTTGTGGACTCTTTTCTCCTTTGACTGCAAAAACCTCTTATAGCCTTATCTCCACCTATAACGTCACTTCACACTGCTGTACCATGCAGTCTGCCATGTACCACCCCATCGGGCTTTGATAAGAATTGTGTTGCAAAGGTACCTGTCATGGCGTTCATCCTGCAAGGTCGGTGCCTGTGGTTTGTCCGTGAAATCTCCACGCTCTGATTGTGGCAGAGGTAGTATTTGACGGCAAAACCTTGCATTGATGAGCCATAACACCTTTGGGGCAACATAATTCTTTAATCAATCCCGATGGTAGTTGGTTCTACATAAGGGAAGAAAATAAAAATTTTATCTTATGGCTAACATTTGCGACACTCAGTACAAGGTGACAGGCTCACGCAAAGCCGTGGCAGACCTTTGGAACACACTCCAAGAGTTGGAGGTGAACAGTAATAATGTGTATCTGTATCTCTTGGCAGAACACTATGGCATTGACTACGAGAAGAAAGGCATCTCGGTGAGAGGACACATCTATTGGGCAGAGTATGAGGAGAACGTGGAAGACGATTATGCCCTCTTGTCCTTTGACACCGAAAGTGCTTGGTCTTCATGCGACTTGTTCTTTGAGGAGGTGAACAAGGCACTTGGCGATGAACTTTCAATCAGTTGGCGAGAGGTTGAGCCAGGTTGCGACATCTTCTATACGCACGATGAGAACGACTTCTTCCCCGAAGAGTGCTACGTCACTGCATACGGAGAACTCTTTGAGGATTGTGAGGGTGCTTACTCCACCTTTGGTGATGCTATCAAGTTGTGGTGTGAGAAGACTGGTGTCTCACAGGACGGAAGAAGCGAACAGAAGATGATTGACTTCATCAATGAATACGAGTATGAGGCAGAGGACACGAATTTCTGCATCAATCCAATCACATTCGGCTAACAAGGAGGAACGGATATGGCAACGATAGACATGGAGCAGTTGGACGGCGTTGTAGGGTGTTTCTGCACCTTGCTTTATCCCCGAAGAGGTCAGACAGAGGGAACGATTGTCGAGGACTTGGGTTGTGAGGTCATTGTCCAGCTCATCAACGGCAAGGAAGTGACGGAGTACAAGGATGATGTTGTCATCTGTGAATAATCAGGAGAGAGTCTGTTGGCTATGTGGCTTGCAGACTCTTTCTTCCTTTGACTGCAAAAACTCTTTTAGGACAATCCTCCAATGAGGTTATGGCTGTTGTAACTGAAATACCTTGGGAGCAAGTTGTGCGGTTTGCTCACTTGCTCCAGTCCTGTTATAGAAGCGATGCTTCGACACCTGTATAGCGATACGTCGCCAAAGTCCCTTCGCCGTTTTAAGCGTCTCTGTACCTTGTTATAGGAATGGTCATTTCGCCTTTTGGTTTTACTCGTCTGTCTTTTGCGACTCTTCCTTGTCGGACACAGAACTTGGTCTTAGCATGATGACAGTGCTATCGCCAATCCTCTGATGTCTGTCCTCTTTTGGCTTGATGCCTCTATTGCTAAGCTGACCCTTAGGCTTGTCGTTCATCGTGCATCAGTGTTCATGCTCCTCACTCTTCTGATGATACAGCTGTAAGGTCGGATTTCCCGCTTCGTTTCTCCAGGCATACAGCCATAGCAGTGCCCCTGTCTGTTGCATACGGATTGCCTCCTTGCTTACAACCTTTGTTCCATTGTTTGGCCCCGTCTTTTTCTGAATTGAGTTATTTGAAAGCCACTTATTTTTACCATGCAAAGGTAGCGTGATGCTGCGAAGGACTTCCTCCTTCTTGTGTGGCCGCTATCGCTGTGACCAATAAAATAGTGCGTAATCTTCCTTTTTCTTCCTCTCTGTCGTTCATCGCCAACAAGAAAACGAGTATTGCGAACGATTTTCATGGTGCTTCCCACATGGTGCCACATCCCTGCTTTTGAATGCATGTAAAAATTAAGTTTCACTTTTAAATTCAATTCAAAATGAAAAAGATCGAGAACAACTTCACAGTTTCAGGTTTCGTAGGTAAGGATGCAGAAATCCGTCAGTTCGCAAACGCCAGCGTAGCACGCTTCTCATTGGCAGTAGGCCGTCAGGAGAAGAACGGCGAGGAAACCAACCGCGTATCGGCTTTCATGAATATGGAAGCATGGCGCAAGAACGAGCACACCGAATCATTCGACAAGCTCACCAAGGCACGTTGCTCACCGTCGAGGGTTTCTTCAAGCCAGAGGAATGGACAGACAAGGATGGCGTGAAGCACTCCAGAATCATCATGGTTGCAACCAAGTTCTACGAGTGTCCCGACAAGGAGGAGACTCCTGCGGAAGAGCCGGTCAAGCCAGCAACCAAGAAAGGCAAGAAATAGCCTTTCCTCTCCATAACAAGGCGACCTTCGGGTCGCTTTTGTTTTGCTCAGGGACATCAATCTGCTGTTATAGCGTGTGATAATTTTCTCTAATAACAACCATGTGCATTTATTAACCATAACGCAACGCCGTCTTCCTTTATTCTAACCACTTCGTCCCTCACCATTTGCGAAGCGTCACCAAGATGGTTGGCATACAGATATTCCCGGCTGATGGCAACAAGGTTGCTATTAGCAAGAAAAACAGTATGCCAAGGTCTGAACGCGAGAGGACTGCCATCTATGCCACAAGATGCCGAAGCCGAGGCTTCTGATAATTGTGTCCTTTACTGGCTATCCACTCGCCTTGATATTCAGACCGTCAATCTTGCGACAGCTTCACTACCCACCCACACCTGCTTTACTATTCTTCTTCTCTTTGACTGCAAAATATTTTCTGTTATAAGCGGTGGTTTCGTCCAAGTGCGTTGTATCGCTTCGCCCCACACCTTCAGAACGGCATTACTGTACGGACACCGCACGAATCCCATGTGACAGGCAGCCAACAATGTCACTATCAGAAACTGACACTTCTGATAACTGCCTTTATTGCTGTCTGGCTGTCCCATTATCGGGCTTCGGCAATGTCCGTGTAATGCCATTCTGCCCACCCATACCACCTTTACCACTAATCAACTGTTTTACAATTTCTCTTCTGCTATACAAGAGGCAGTTCTTGTCCACTCAGGCATATTGAATGTGGCAGACATGTCTGCTACGTCCAATCCGCTCAGTGTCCTGCGGCAAGGACAAGGCACATTTGTCATGCTGACAAGAGTGCCCGATTTGTCCGTTGCGCAACTGTCTCTTCTTACCTGATATACGTTACTATCTACCTCTAAATTATACTGCTTTGCCCCACACCTTTGCGAAGCGTTACATGGTCTGTCGTCATACAGACACCCTTGGCTGATGGCAACACGTTGCTATTAGCCAAAGCTGACAGTATGCCGAAGCACCGACGCGAGAGAATTGTCTGTCCGTGCTACAAGCTATCAAGCTGAAGCTTTGATGACTTGCATCCCGGTCAGCCAACACACTCGCTTTATGTCGGTACAGCAGACCTGCAAACACTTCACTGCCCACCCTTACTGTTTCAATCTTTCTTCTTGCCTCTTTATATATCACATCATTCCTCTTGCAGCCAATATCAATAATCTTCTTCCAATCAGCGCAGTGGTAGGCATATTTCCTGCAAAGTTAGCCGCCTCTGAGACAATCGTCAAATTCTGCTTGAGGTCTTGTGACTGTGAACAATCTTCCTTTTCCTCGGAAAAGAGTATTCTTCACACATAATTTGTCTTTATGTCTTTTTGCGGCTTGTGGAAGCAGAAAATATCCCTCCACAGGCTGAAAGGCCTCGAAAGGAGGGAAGAGAAACAAGTCCAGCGACATGGGCGACAAACTTATTTGTATCACAAAAAAATTGAAAGGCAATGAAGATTATCATCCTGCATGATGCTGACGCACGCATCGAGTATCTTGACGTAGCCGACCATCTTATCGGCTCAGACATCGAGGAGTTTCTCACCAGACAGGGCTTCTCAGTGAACAACATCACATGGCTTGTCACATCGGCAGACCATATCCCAGTGGTTTACCACAAGTACGACATCGACCGCAAGACCGGCGAGGCAACCCACACCAAACGAGAGGCAGAACTGCAAGACCTCACTATCCACGGACAACTCCAGGCATTGCAGCACCGGGAGCAGGACGAGCTGAAAGCGGCTCTTCGCAAGTACGGCACGGAGGTGGACGGAGGCTTTGAAGTGCATTTCGAGGGAGAGCAGCCCATCGTGGCAGGTTATCTCTTTGACGAGCCTCGTGACATCGTCATAGATGCAGCACGTTTGGATGCCGACGGCAACTTGTCGATTCTCGGAGAGGATAAGGAAGTGAGGGATGGACAATATGACATAGAGCCAAGCGACATATTTAGCGGTCAGTTGGACTATGTCACGTCGAGTATAGGTGCATGGATGAAGGAGGAGCATGTATGACCCAGTGCATCGTATATGACGAGACTACCAAGGAGAGCGAGACCTTTTGCTCATTGACCGCAGCCAAGAAGTGGATGCGAGAGCGCATCAAACAGAAGCATGAGGTAAGCGGACAGAAGTACAGGGTATATTCCGACGGAGAGTTTGTTAATTGCGGCTCTATCAGTCTCACAGGCAGCAACAAGTCTTTTGTCGCCAATACAAGGCAGACGAAGAAAGGATATTAATAACAAGGTAACGGCAAGCCTAACCAACTTGCCACACATATATTGATATGGAAAAGCAAATATTGAGTTTTAATGACTTGCCATCAGCATTGTCATTAGTAATAAACAAGCTGGAGATTTTAGAAGAAAAGTTTTCCACACTAATGACTCAAATTCAGCCCGATAAGGATTGGAATGGCTTAGTGTTTCCGAATTGAGTGAGTATCTCCCTACCCATCCAGTTGAACACACAATCTATTGTTGGACAAGCAATAAACAAATACCATTCCATAAGAAGGGGAAACGTATCATGTTCCTCAAATCTGAAATTGATGAGTGGATGCAAGATAACAAGAGTAGGTCACGAGCAGAAATTATGAATGAAGCAATAGCTTATGTTCAATCAACAAGAAAAGTCATTTAAATAACAAGGTAACGGCAAGTCTAACCAACTTGCCACTATAACATTTTCACATTATGATTTACACTCACACTATCGGACGCATCGGAGCAAAGGATTGCCGCGTCATCACAGGTACACACGGAACATTCATGGCTGTTGACATCGCAGTGGACGACTACAGTAAGGGCAAGCAAATCACCACTTGGGTAAGGGTGAAGAGCAGCAAGGAGAACCATATCCGTTTGGCTGAATACCTCACCAAGGGTCGTATGGTGCTTGTGGAAGGCACACTGACCTCTTCCATTTGGACAGACCGCAACGGAGAGAACCACATACAGCATAGCATCATAGCTGACTCCATCGCCTTTGTCAATGCAGGGAAGGCTTTTGACAACGGGCAAAATGCAGATGCAGCCGACACCCCAGCAACAAAGGCACGTAAGGCAGCCAAGGCAGAGGCGAGGCTCCCGTACCGCCAGCCGATGCACCGCAGGACAAGAGCGAAGACCTTCCTTCTGAGGGTAGTATCAACTGATAGTAGTACGTACTAATCGTAGTAAATCCGCTTTTACTATGGTTAGTATGTACTATCAGTAGTAGAATAGTAAAGTAGTATTCACTAATAGTAGTATCATGTTATGACACAGATAATTGCAGTATTAAATCACAAAGGTGGCGTAGGGAAAAGTACGACCGCAGTAAGCCTTGCGGCAGCTCTGCAACTGAGTAAGAAGAACGTCTTGGCTATCGACATGGACGGACAAGCCAACCTCACGGAAGCCTTGGGATTGTCCATCGAGGAAGAACAGACAGTCTATGGCGCAATGTGTGGACAGTACCCTTTGCCGTTGGTCAAGTTGCACAATGGCATCAAGGTTGTTCCTTCTTGCCTTGACCTGTCAGCGGCAGAGTCCGAATTTATCAGTGAGCCGGGACGGGAGCTTATCTTGAAGGGACTTATCACTAAAGCCATCGCCAAAGAGCATTTCGACTACATCATCATCGACTGCCACCATCATTGGGCTTGCTGACCTTGAATGCCCTCACCGCAGCAGACTACATCATCATCCCTGTTCAAGCACAATACCTTGCCATGAGAGGTATGGCAAAGTTGATGGACATCATCCGCATCGTTCAGGAGCGGCTCAACTCCAACCTTAAAGTGGGCGGCATCGTCATCACCCAGTTCGATCGCCGCAAGACGTTGAACAGAAGCGTGAGGGAAATCGTCAATGACAGTTTTCACGAGAAGGTTTTCAAGACCGTCATCCGTGATAATGTGGCTTTGGCAGAAGCCCCCATCAACGGCAAGACTATCTTTGAGTATAATCCCAAGTCCAATGGTGCCAGTGATTACATGTCTTTGGCAAAAGAAGTGTTAAACTTAAAATAGCATAGCCATGAGCAAGAGCAGTATGTTGAAAGAGGGAATGAAAGGCGGTCTCAACGGACTCCTTTCTTCCACAAAGAAGCCGAGTAAGGAGCAGATAGTCACAGAAACTACACCAGCACCACCTGTGTCTGTTTCTGAGACTACCGAAGTGCCGGTGCATTGCAATTTCCTTATCAACAAGAGCATCCACACGAGGATGAAGTACCTCGCCATCAAGAAAGGGATGTCCTTGCGTGATATTGTCAATGAGGCAATGACAGAATACCTAAAGCGGCATGACACATGAGTGCCGCGCGGTATCATCGCCGAACAGACGATGATACCGCTATCTCTTCTATAAACAGACTTTACTATCCGTAGTATGGTAGTAAAAACTATTCGACTATTATACTATTCGTAGTCGATACTACTTTTAGAAAATACTATCCAACTCATTTTTAGGGCAATAGTTTTCTCTGCTTGTAGGACTGTCTCCATGCTGATAAAAGGCAATGTCGTTCCCTATTACAAGATTTTCTCTTTTTCCCTCATATCAACTATCGTCCTTCCCCATATACAGCTTCGCCCCACGCCATCCCGCCCGTTTCCTCTTTTACATAACAGATTTCTTTTCGCCTGCCTTGCCGCTGCGGATATTGTTTTGCAAAGGTAATGCTGGCGATTGTTCAAACACAAATCGTCCATTGCATTTGACCGAAAAATCTTCCTCTGCGTGCAGAGCGTATTTTTTCGCTCCCGATTGGCTTTTTGATCGCCATCACTCTTGGAAAGCAAAAAATATCCCTTGGGCAGGCAGGAAAAGCCTCCGAAATAAGGGAAGAAAAAACATAAGAGCAATGGCACACAAGAATGACTATCAAATCCAAAAGCAGTTAGACAAGCCTCAGACTTGGTTCTGCAAATACTATCCCGCACGCATCCGCAATGTGGGTGAGAAGGAGATTGCCGACAGACAATTAGTGTTTGACTTCAAGGACGGAAGAGCCTACGAGGAAGTGGCGCAGCGCACCGCAGAGAATATGCTGACACTCTACGGCAAGGGTTGCGTGAACATCGTCTTTGCCCCCGTTCCGGCATCCACAAGCGAGAGCAACGAACTCCGCTACAAGGCTTTCTGCCACAGTTTGTGAACTGACAGGAGCGGAGAACGGCTATGAGCACGTGAGGGTATGCGGAGAGCGCAAGACCATCCACGACAACCGCAAGAACGAGGATGAAGTCCGCAAGGCGAATGTCGTTGAGTTTGATGAGCCGTTCTTCGACAACAAGATGGTGTTGGTCTTTGACGATGTAATAACCAAGGGACTCAGCTATGCCAAGTATGCCAACCAACTCGAAAGTCTCGGGGCATGTGTCATTGGCGGTATGTTCCTCGCACGCACACATTATAAAGTAAGGTAAAGTATGACAAAGTACGACAAGGCAGTGTCCGTATGCTTCAGCGGACACCGCAGCGTACCCTTCGCCAAGCGGAGGGAGTTGAAGCAATGTCTCAAATCGGAGATAGCCAAGGCGTATGCCGACGGCTACCGGTGTTTCTATTGTGGCATGGCAATGGGATTTGACCTGCTGGCGGCAGAAGCCGCCCTTTCGTTGCAAAGCGAGTTGAAGGACTTGCAGGTGATAGCCGTTGTGCCGTTCCGTGGTCAGTCTGATAGGTGGGGCAAGGAAGAGCAAGCCAAATATGATGCCATCCTGCGCATCGTGGATGACGTGGTCGTATTGAGCGAGCGATACTTCAATGGCTGCCTTCTGAGGCGCAACGACTATATGGTCAACCGCAGTTCACGGCTCATTGCCTACTTCAATGGCAATCCCAAGGGCGGCACGTTCTACACCGTCAGAGAAGCCAAGCAGCAGGGCTTGGACATAGTGAATCTTCATAATAGTGTATAACCCATAAAACAGAAAATGCTTATGGACGATATTGTTGCAATCATCGTTTGCTACTTCGTGTTCGGAGCTTTGGGCAATGTGCTCAGAGCTTTGTTCGGCGGAGAGAGACGAAACGACTTCCGCCGTGACCGCTAAGCGTCTTTAAACCAAGATACGCTGACAGCCATACGTCTGCACCTTACCCCAAAAAGATGCAGCGGATAATTGTGTTCGTAGGCAAGGATATTCAGATTCCTCACCTTAACATTTTGATAAAAATAAAGATACTGCTGCCTATATTTCAAGACAGCAGTATAAACCTTACTCTGCAGGTGCCCATTTGCAACGCACAGGAGAGACGATTGCACCTCTGCCTTCAACTGTTTCATTGCTGCATCTACCTCTTTGCGGTCGAGACCGCTGAGTTCTGCGATTTTACCTGCGTTGAGAGGCTGACCAGCCTCTTTCATTGTTGCCAATACTTTTTCTTTTGCGTCCATTGTTTTGATGATTTGATGTTTTGTTTATAATCTTGTTATTAACTCTTGTATTTTGTCTTCCCTTATAATCTTCGGTTGTGCCTTACCTGCCAGAACGAGTATCTTCTTCCCGCCTCTGTAGATGTGCAGCTGCCTGCTTCGCACCACAGCAGTCAAGGTCTCATCATCCTGCATGGCTTGCCATATAGGATAATACACACCTTCTGGTTCAAACAACTTCTTCTGAAGGTGTGAGCACATGTTGGTTGTATCTATTGTCATATCGTTACGTCATATCATTAACATGATTCTGCCAGCTTCTTTTGTGAACATTTCAGGAAAACGGCAGATTGTTGCATACACCTGCTTGCTTGTCACAGGCTGACCGTCCTTTCTCAGGTGCAGCCTATGACGATTGATGGCATCGGCAATCTGGTCGGTTGTCATGCCGCCATTTCGCTTTACCATCACATATACTATGGCTTCTTCTATCTTCATCCTTTATTCATCTGTTTTTCAATCCATGCCATCAATACGGCAACAGCATATTCCTGTTCTTCCTTGGTCAGTGCCCTGCCTGCTGAGATGTGATGCCACTTGAAGAAGCATCCCCGCAACAACAGCCAGTGGCATGTTGAGCCAGGAAAACAGGATGCCCACGCATGGGAGTCTGCTTGCCGTCGTTCGGTATGACAGCCGGAGCAAGTCTTTTTTGCCACAAAGTCCTCTGCGTGTTTTCGTATCGTCGGCAATCCCTTTTCCATTACATACTCCCTGTCTTGCTTGGACAGATGGAACCGGCTGCGAAAATCAGACTTTGCCAATCTCTCAAAGAGATTCGTCAGGTCATACTCTTTCTTATCACCAGGAACGCTTTCTTGCGGCTCTTCCTCTTGGAACAACGATGGATATATGTATTTCTGTGACATCATTATCTGTTGCTTCTGATTTCTAATGTTATATCCATATATGACCGCTTGCCGTCTATATAGTCTGCATAGAGTATTTCTTCGCTTCTGCCTTTCAGAATATGGCACTTACCGCACAGCTCACAGTTGTGCAGACATCTCCATTCATTCAGAACGTAATCCAAACGTTCCTCTCGTGTAGATGATTCAATAGAGGGTGTGCTCATAATCAGTGTCTCCCACAGCGTGGTCAATCAGTGCCTGAAACTCTTCTTCCGTATAGTCTTCTTCCCAACCATACGTTACGTCCTTTATGCCCAAAGTAAACCCTAATGCCTCAGAATAGGATATGCCAATTTCAGCTGCAAGGTCTCTTGCCGCTTGAAAAATCTGCTCTTCTTTGCTTAAGGGCAGTTGTTTCGCTTTCTTATGTTTTTTCTTTGGTTTCCCCATTTGAGTATATTCGTTTAATAATCAGCGTTGATGGGCATCTTGAAATTCCTGTATTTCTTTCGGAGTTCCTCATTTTGCGCCTTCATTTCCTCATACATATCATTCAGTGCGTCAGGAAATCCCCATCCACAAGGGCTTGCCCAACGAAGGCATTGCTTGATTCGGGAATCATACTTGTCCCAAAGGTCATAAAGCACGATGTGGCGCAATGTCTTGTCGAAATTACTCTCAACAGAATCATAGAATTGCTCCCACATGTCTCCATAGTCATAAGTGAACTGACAGGCATTCTCCATATAGAACACCATCAATTCTGCGACTGAATCTTCCGAAGGCTTCAGTTTCTTGAAGTCGGACAATGCCTTGCGGCACACTGAGAAGCGTGTCTTTGGCTCTCTGTTTCTGCTCGGATAGAACTCTTCCCGTATGATGTGCTTATACTCTTCCAGCTTCTGGCCCTCATTCGGCTCTGCATAGAAGTCAAGATATTCCTTTGCCTCTTTCCGTGCAGAATAAGTTCCAATACCATTTTTATTATTTCACTCTTGTCCATGGACATGAGGACAGACTTTAATTTAGATTTTGACATTTCTGCTCTTTTATCTTAAAAACGGGTCAATCGTTGCCAGCAACTCTGATTTCTGCATCACACCGCTCGTCCTCCACAACACTTCGCCGCGTCTGAACAGCATCAATGTGGGCACAGACTGTATGCCATACTGACTTGCAGTCACCCCATACTTGTCCACATCTACCTTGATGATGCGGATTCTGTCACCCAACACTTCCTTCACCTGCTCAAGGATGGGGTGCATCATCTTGCATGGCTGGCACCAGGTGGCGAAGAAATCGACCAAGACAAGTTGGTCACTTGATATAACGTCTTTGAATGTTCCATTACGATTTTCTGTAAAATTATGCTATTTTCTTTCCTGTTATCTTACAATACTGCCCTGCAAATGTTAAAATCGAGAAGAATTCAATGAAAAACCTTCGTTATTTCAAAGAATATTCGTACCTTTGCAGCGCTCATCTATAGATAGAAGGAGTTTCGAGACCCGGTTGCCTTTGATGCAATTCGGGTCTTGCGTTTTATAGTGGTGTCTGCAATCTCTTTTCATCTTCTTTTCCAAAGCCTTTAGTCCATACTCTTTGTTAAGATGGTATGCTGTCAACAGATAGAATCCGTTGCTACGTTGTTGTTCCAAGACAATAACATACTTTTCCACTTTATCATAGATGTATGTTTTCTTGACCTTACGCTTTTTGCCGTCCCTCTCTTCTATGGTAAATACATCCAGATTGTCTGGTGTCAATTCTCTCACATGGTGATTTATCCAATGAAGCCTTTGTGAACGAGCCATCTCGAATACTCGCTTTGGATAAGTCGTACCGTCTTCGTTCTCAACCATGATTTCTTCACAGGTAAGATGCTTGAACAATCTTGCCATGTCAATCTCGCCATCTGTCTTTATAGGATAGATGCGCCACCCTCTGAATGAGAATTGACAGTTATCTTCTATATCACGCTTGAATATTGCATGAAGATCATGCTCTCTTTCTCGTTCACTGAGATATGCCAGTTCCAGCAGCTCAGGGTATTTCTTGATAATATTCAAACTGCTCATTGGCTATTTCAGTGCGATAAAAAACAAATTAAACTTCTTTCTAAATTTGGGAGTTGTGGTGTTGAGACTGATATTACTGTGTTTTTTTATCTTTTCAATCAGCTTCATTTTGGCTCTCACCCTTCCTTCAACTTCTCCCTTTTCATATCTAAGGTTGTAGTTGATGGCTCCCATTAGAACATCTGCCAATTGGATGAAGACACTTTCGTGTGAACGTATAAACTGAAACCTGCCAATGGAAGAGTTGTATTCCATTATTTTTCTGAGCCTCTCCAGCTTATCGCTACTGCATGTGTCCTTGATATCCATATATATGTTATATGTATAATCCATGTCCATCTTGTGATGCAGCAATTGGTAGTACATGCGAAAGTAGAAATCATTAAACGTATAGTCTTCTCGTTTCTCGTCAATCTGACTCTTGTCAACAACCACAGCCCTAAATTCCATGTCATTCATAAAGAACCAGTCTATAAGCTCTGCATAGATTTATACGTGGCCTCGTGGACATTTGTCCATTTCAGCTCATCACTATAGCCGTGCTTCTTCTTAATATCTTTTATGGCATCTTTTGCCATGCGGATTTGTGTGTATGCTATACTTGTACATCCCAAAAGCATGTAGGGATGACCGTCATGCACCATGTGGGTGCTTTCATCACAGTAGATGTTGAATGTCTTATTCATTGTATCTGTTTTTTGTTTATTCTTTATTCCTTTTCTTCAGCGGTCCACTATGAGGTCCACGGTTCAGCGTCACACCATGCTTGTTGAGTATGCGGAACACGGAACTTCGGCTTGTGAAGCCGCTGATGGCAAAGATGTCATCTATGCTGTGCCCCTCGTTGTACATGTTCACGATATTCTTCTCACGCTCCAGTTTCGACAGTGCCTTTCCGACTTCTTGGGCGGCCGGATATTCTGTTGCAGATGGATGATGTGTGCCGATGCCTTGCGCAGCACGGCACACTCCTCAGAGAGTGACCCGAACATACGGATGACCTGTGAGGCTTGGTGTCGGGGAAAAGTTCGTCAAACGTATCGATGCGGTCTTGGATGGAGATGATGCGAACCACCTTCACACGGCAGTATTCTATGAATGTAGCCAGTTCACGGGTGCCACGCAGTGCGTTACTGAACCTCGACACCACCAGCTCGTCGCCGCGCTCCAGACTCGATATGAGCTGCTTCCACATCGGGCGCAGCCTCTCGTGTTCGGACAGTTCCTCTATCACCTGAACACAGCCGTATTGCTGCATCCAAGCCTTGTCTTCTGCATACTCTTCGCCATTGGTGGCGATAAAGATGTAACCTACTTTTGCCATACTGTTGTACGCTATTAAATGAAATCAAGTGCAAAGGTACACTATTTTTCCGAGAAACAATCATACTTGAACGAAAAATCATACTTAAACACGATAATTTGCCATTTTCTTTTCACTTGATTTCATTGAAAATCATACTCGCAAGTATGATACACAAATAAGATTAAACTTACTGTCATTCTTGCAAATATATCGCTGAAACGCATTAACTTTGCACCGTCAATTTCAAAATCAGACTCAAAATAATGACAACAATGAAATATGAAACCCAACTTTTCGGAGGACAAACCAACCTCCATTGCATGAAGCAAATATTGCATAATGCAAAATCAAACTCGCATGGCTGTATCAGACTTGCCATTTGTATTGCCACTGCGTTTGCCGTAGTCATGCTGACAGCATGTTCAGACGGAAACGGCACGAAGTCGTTCCATTCGAGCGATGAAGCCATCAGAGAGTATCATGGCTTTCTGACCACTCTTCGACAGAACGGCAAGGTCTCAATTCAGACATTAGTTAAGATTGTCAACGAATGGCGCGTGTTGGACGATTCCGTGACATCGTGCATCTCACGTGACACTGTCAGGAAAGCCCACTCATACCCGTTCACGGTATATCATGAGTTGAACGACTCCATCCACATCGAGCTGTGCCGTATGGCGATGTCTAAGCAACGCACCTTTCACGACCTGCTCTATCTCAGAGAACAGACCTCTTCCCATGTTGGTGATGAGGAACTACAGCAAGCCGTGAAGGAAGCACAGCCGTTCTTCGCTTCCTTGGATAGCCTGCCTATATATAATAAAGGTGGTAAACAGGCGGTACTGAAGCGTTACCTGCTGTTCCTGCAAAAATCCGCCAAGCAAGGCATTCACGGCAAGGAAGACCTGCTCGCTTTCATCAAGGAAGAGCATTTGTATTTCAAATCCTTCCTGCAATACCTGCCGGATTTTGCTGACGATGACATCGGTGACATCAGACGAAACACCGAACACTGCTGTCGGGAGATACTCCGTGCCGCCGACCGCAAGGATTTGTCCCACAAGGATGCAATGATATACCTCTCCATGCGCACCAACCACCGTCTGCTGCGCAACGCACAAGCGGCTATCGAGGATCTGAATAGTGGCAGGGTAAAGGACGAGCACACCATGCACGCCTACCTCCTGATGATGATGCAGCCGTTCATGACGATGGATGACCTTTCCGTGAGCGTGTCTCCGACAAGGACAAGGCAGACTCTACAAAATAGCCGATGCGCTCCCCAAGGAGATGGACGGTCTGGCCAAGAAACTGCACCTCGACAAGCAACGCCTGTCGGATATGCCCATGCTCATGATGAAGATTTATGTCACAAGATTATAAACACCCCAAACAGAGAATACGATTATGTTAGAACAGTTTTGCGATGATTTCCTTGCCGTCGTGCCTTTGCAGTTGCCAGAACTGCTGGACAAGCGCAAGATGGAGAAGCCTGTCAAGTATGACGATTACGTGCTTCTTACTTTCCAGTTGAACACCCCTTTCACGATAGAGGAGGTGATGGATATGCTCGAAGACGAGATGGAAATGATAATCCTCTATCACCACATTCCAAGCCGTCATACGGAGTTCGGACACAGCTGCTGTGCCTATTCCAACCCTTCTTTCGGACGGATGTTCAAGGTCAACGGCTCCACAGATGAGCGTGGCATGGTCAGCCAGATAAAAGTGACCATCTATGACTCGCTGGAGCACATGTCGGCAGATGTATGCCTCGACCTCAGTCTGCATTGCAAGAACGGGTTCTTCAAATACATGAAGCCCAAGGAGGAAGTCCTGCTCGACTTCATTTGAAAGTTACATTTGCCAGATGACAGTCCTGTTCTACCGCAACAACGCTCCATTCTGTTGTCCACAACAAAGGCCAAAGTCATGCCACAAGCTCCCGACCATCTGATGAAGGAAACGCTTTACATGAAGATTATCCATCTTCTCGACCGTCACCGCACATGGCTGGAGATTGAGAGCATCGCCACTGTCCGCAACCACACGATAGTCAGGAACGGCAGAATGACCGACATCCTCAGCCGTGTGCTTGTGGTCAAGGCCATCCACCATCATTTCCCCTACACGAGAGGGCAAGTGTGGCAGATAGCCGAGTACGACTTGGAACAGGCTATCAAGAGCCTTCGGACAACCGACGGAGCTTTCCGTCAGAGAATAATCAAGGGAGAACTGACACTGGAGGATGTGGAGCGTATCATATCCACTGCCACACACGGTGTCGTCCAGCCCGACCTGAGTCCACTTCCATTATTCACATGCTATACATATTATGACAAGTAAGATACTGTTTTTCATCCTGATGTCAGCGTTCTTCTTTGTGACGATGATTCTGCACAGAAGCCGCAGACAGTTTATGACACGGTTCTATCTGCGCATGACCGCGCTTGTGACAGCAAGGAAGCTCTACCGGTTGATGCTGCTCATCCTGCTGTACGTGTTCCACTTCCTCTACCTCTGTGTACACTATAACGACATAGGCGTAGTGGCTTCCACCATAGCGTTTGCCATATTCTTTGTCTTTATGGATGTGGAGAGGTGGCTACAGCGTCTGCACGAGGAGCGGACACCCTTCTGCATCGCCGCGTTGGCGGCAGTGGTGTTTGTCTTCACTCCTCATCTGTTCACGCTTGCTGTCACCATCTCCTTTGTCCTTCTGGCATCACTGTTCTATCCCTCGCGCATAGTCATATCGCTGTGAAGAACAAGGCTGACCGCAAGATGCTCCTCGAAGACACAGAAATGCTCATCATATACTACTATTAAGTATCACCTGTATCATGCCGTTCCTTTTGTATAATGGAGCTGGCGACAAACAACAGTATTCACCAAACAGATTATTGAAATGAAGAAACAGAAACATAGAACGAGTTCCGGCAAGATGTCTGAACGGATGTCCCTGTTGGAGTTCTTGAAAGAGAGGTCCGGGATAAGGCTGTCGAAGCTCGAAGCCTACCTTGACCTTGTAGACAAGGCTTCTGTACAGTACATCCCCAAGGATCTGTGCAAGCAGGAGTTCAGCCTGTCCAACGGGCAGTTTGTAATCACCATTACCGAACTGGCAGGATGCTGGCATTGGCACCGCGCCACTGTCCGCACCTTCATCGAGCAGTTGGAGAAGATGAACCAGATTTCCGTCACCCGTCTCACGAAGAGCCAAATCATCACCATCCCGATGTTGGCTGAGACACCTGCCGTTTCTCCGATTGACGCAGCCTTGGATGTGTTCCGCCAGAAGATGTGTACCGCATTGGACGAATGGCGAAGCGGCAAGATGTCCGCATCGCTTGCGCCTCGGAATGTGAACAACTCTACGAAGATGCAACAGAGGAAGTACCATTATCTTGCAGAAAGCCGACAATGGCAATTCAATTGGCAAGGTGCCATGCGGAAGAAACATTCCCGAATCTGTAGGACACGCCTTTTGTATGACTGCACTCACAGCTGTCTGCGAAGCCACCTTCCATCAGGTGCTTTCGCAGGAAACAGATAACGCCCTCGTTACCTCCCTTCTTCCCTTCTTTTACAAAGACCTGGGAGGAGACTGGCTCTCATTCATCGAGGCGGCAAAGGCAATATCAGAATTGGCATTGGATGGCAGCTCACCAGCCTTGCATCAGGAAAGCGCAGCCATCAAGTCACAGTTTCAGTCACTCTGCCGACCGTTCCTTGCCATTGTAGCCAACCAAGAGGGCTCCTGTCCATCAAAAGGCTGTATTAACCTCTAATAATCACCGTACAACGCTTCTTCTTTTCTACTGGCACAGTGTTTACACGTCTGCCATTGCTGTAAAATAATCGGGCTTGCCCGTTGGTCGGAAATGAGGGAATTTGGGTAGCCTAATACCCCTCTTGGTCTCCGACCATCGGGAGGCTGTCCTTACAAGCAGCAAGCTGGAGACAGGAGAGTTGTACACACATAAAAGGAAATAGGTTATGGCAACACCAAAACAGGTTATGGATTTCCGACCATCTAAGGGAATCACCACAGCACAGAGCAACGAGCACCAACGCCGTTGGACGGAAAAGGTTGGGGATCCGCTGAAGCGACAGGCAACTACGACCGCAGCCGTGAGCGGCTCAACTTCGAGGTTCGGGGCGGCAAGGTTTGTCCTATAGACAAGAGCCGAAGCATCCCGGAGCGCATGGCAGACATCCTGCGGAGCCGTGGAATCAAAGACCCCAACGAGGGACTGGCAGAGCCACGCTTCCGCACAGTGGTCAATTTCATCTTCGGAGGCTCACGAGAACGTATGACGGAACTGGCATTCGGTGACCAGAAGGTGAATCTCACTCACGGAGCGGACAATTCGCATCTAACCCGATGCAAGGACATTGAGGAATGGGCAAAGGATGTTTACCGCTTTGTTGCGGACAAATACGGTGAGGAGAACATCGTCGCTTTCATCTTACACTTGGACGAAACCAATCCGCACGTTCACTGCACCCTCTTGCCAATCAAGGACGGCAAGTTTGCATACAAACAGATATTCGCCGGAAAGGACAAGTACGAGTTTTCTGCCAGGATGAAAGCCCTGCACAGCGAATTTGCCGATGTCAACAAGCGTTGGGGCATGGAGCGCGGAACTTCCGTCTCAGAGACGGGAGCACGCCACCGCACCACCGAAGAATACCGCCGCCAGCTGTCAGAACAGTGCACCACCATTGAGCAGTCCGTCGCCACCCATCAGCGGACACTCGCCTCGCTCCAATCGGACATCCGTCTGGCAGAGCGGAGAGTAAAAGGACTCACCTCAATGGTCAACAACCTCTTGCAGGAGAAGGCTGAGAAGGAGGCGGCACTTGCTGAATTGCATCGGCAGATTCTTGCAGGTCACGACAATCCTGATGCTCTCCGTCAGCAAGTCCAAGAGCTGGAGCAGGAACTGTCCGCTATCCAGTCGAAACTGGACGACAAGCAGGAGAAGCTCTCAGAGGCTGACCGCAAGCTCGATGCCCTGCGTGAGGAGATGACCGCATGAAGGAGCGCACGGAGGAGTTGCGGCAGGAGGCACACAGATATTCCGATACTATCCGACAAGGTGCGGACACCGTTCTCAGAAATGCCCTTCTCGAAAACATGGTCAGCGAGTTCTCCGAACGTGTGGCACGGCTTTCCAATGAGGGCAAGGACGTGTTTGACGGTTCCCTGCTTCAGGCCTTTGCGGAGAATGGAACGGAGGTGATGTACTGTGCCACGCTTCTATTCCTCGGCTACGTCGATGATGCCACCACCTTGCCGAAGGTCATGGCGGTGGCGGCAGTTCGTCCGACCTCAAATGGGGACGTGACGATGACGAGGATGAACGCGCTTGGGCACGCCGTTGCATGATGAAAGCTGCACGCATGATGCGCCCCTCTTCCGGCAAAAGGAAGAAACGATAAGCGGCACTGTCACGTATCACCTGTTATAGTATTCACCAGATTAAATTGAACAACATGAGAAAAATACTTATTCTATCCCTTGGCTTCGCCCTTTCATTGGGTGCGCAAGCCAAAGACTATCACCGCACGGCGGACACCACCACCGTTGTATGCAGACTTTCGGCAGACGGTATGCTTCGTCCGCTTAAACCTTCCTACATGAAAGGGGCATTGGTAGCTTCGCCATGGACGGACAACTGGTTTGTCCAAGCGGCAGGAGGAACTACGGTCTTCCTCGGCAAACCGCTCGGATGCAACGACCTATTCGGTCGCATGAAACCGGCATTCTCCGTGTCGATCGGCAAATGGTTCACACCTTCCGTCGGCGGTCGTCTGAACTATGGCGGTATGCAGTTCAACGACTGCAACAACTCCTCGCAGGACTACCAGTACCTGCGTGCTGATTTCATGTGGAATGTCCTCGGCAACCTCTACAAGGACGATGTACACACTCTTGCCAGATGGAGTGTCATTCCATACGTGGGCGTGGGTATGCTGCACAACAAGGTGAATGCCCACAAGCCCTTTGCCATTTCCTACGGCATACAGGGGCAGTATCATCTCTCCCCACGCATTGCTGTTACGGCAGAGATAGGCAACATGACCACCATGCAGGATTTTGACGGCTATGGCAAGGCACACCGCCTTGGCGACCATCTGCTGTCCGCATCCCTCGGCCTCTCTGTCCGCATCGGCAAGACTGGCTGGAAGCGAGTGATAGACGCTCGCCCGTACATCGCACAGAACGAATGGCTTTCGGCATACGCCTCATCCCTTTCTGACAGCAACAGCCGCTATCACGCCCAGCACGATCGAGATTGTCAGACTCTGGAGCAGCTGCGCAAGATTCTTGCCATCGAGGGACTTCTGGACAAGTACGGCCACCTCTTTTCTGACGATGCCGCTTCTTCCGTCACAAATGGCTATCCTCGAAACGACTACAGCGGTCTCAACTCCCTTCGAGCAAGGATGAGAGACAAGTATGGTAATGGTCAAAAGGCAAAGGTCGTGGAGTCCGCCTCTTGTACAGAAGAATATGGCAATGCTGAAAGTGAACCGGAAGACGATTACCTTTCGCTCATCCACTCAGGAAAGGTTTGCATAGGTGCGCCCATCTATTTCTTCTTTGAACTTGGCACTGACAGGTTGCTCAACAGGTCGCAGCTCGTCAACCTTGATGAAGTGGCGCGCATCGCCAAGAAATATGGCTTGAAGGTTAAGGTCATCGGTGCTGCAGACAGTGCCACAGGCAGTGAAACTATCAATGATAACCTCAGTCGTTCCCGTGCCAGATTCATTGCAGAGGAACTGATGAAACGTGGTATGGAAAGTGGCACCATCTCTCAGATTTTCGACGGCGGCATTGACGATTACTCGCCCAATGAGGCGAATCGCCATACCAGAATCCTGCTGTATCTATAGCCTGACATACCGCTTCGAACAAGAGCACTAAAACTTTTATTCATTGATAAATTTATGAAAGGGAGGGCTTGTCCGTGATGGATAGGCCCTCCCTTAATCATATATGTATCAACGCATATTCTATGCGCATATCTTTTTTTTATCCGTGTTTCTCTGTACTTGACCAGTCAAGCAGGAAGTCATATATACTCATTATCTGTATGCCGTTTTCGTCGCTCCACTGCTTGGTATGTTCTCCCACGATCAGCAGTTTACGGAAAGAGTCATCTACGAGACGCAGCGACCGTTTCTCCTGTTCCATCTTTTCTGCATCGGGCATACGCCACGCCGACTGGATGTAGATCCGCTCGCTCCCTTTGTTGCAGACAAAATCCACTTCCAATGTCACCCTCTGCTGCTTTCCTTCCGTATTCCTCACTCGATGATAGACGTTACCCACATCCACGAGCCATCCTCGCATACGCATCTCATTGTAGATGACGTTCTCCATGATATGTGTCGGCTCGCTCTGACGGAACGACAGAATAGCATTCCTCAGACCTACGTCCTGGTAATAATACTTGGACAGCGAACCGATGTATTTTCGTCCCTTGATGTCGAACCTTTCTGATTTTTCGATAAGGAAAGCATCCTGCATATATTCCAAATAAGCCGACACTGTCTTGTCGGTTATGCTCTGCACATTGCTGACGGACTTGAACGTATTGGCTATATTCAGTGCATTGACAGGTGCTCCGATACTGGATGCTACTGTCTTCGACAATTCTTCAAATTCAGGTCTCAGTTCTATGTTGTTCCGCTCGTAGATGTCACGTAGATATACCGTGCGATAAAGGCGACGCAGGAAATCAGCCTTCTTCTCATCCCCAACCTGTGTAAGTAGTTGCGGCAAACCTCCGTACAGTCTGTATTCAGCCCAACCGTCTTCTTTCGAACCATCATACACCGTCATGAACTCCTTGAAGGATAGTGGCCACACATGTATCTCGTCACCTCTGCCTCGGAATTCCGTCACCAGGTCAGAGGACAGGAAACGCGAGTTGGAGCCTGTGACATACACATCCGCCCCTTCGGTAACTGACAAGGAAGAGAGCACCTCTACAAAGTCTTCCACCTCCTGCACCTCGTCGATGATGATATAATAAGTCTCATAGTCAATCATCATCTTTTCCACCCAGTCCAACAGGTAGTCCGGGTTCTTGAACTCTCTGTTCTTCCTACTCTCCATGTCGATGACGAGAATATGGTCTTCTCTCACGCCCTCATCCAATAGATGCTGATGAAAGAGTTTCTTCAGAAGGAACGACTTGCCTGAACGTCGCAATCCTGTGATTATCTTTATGAGCCCGTTGTTCTTTGAACGGCTCAACTGTTCTATGTATCTATATCTGTTTACTATCATATTTTACGAAAAACTGTCACTTGTGACACTTTTTCGGAGGCAAAGTTATATATTTTATCCTAAATCAAAGAAAGAAATAAAGAAAAATGCACTAAAAATCAATGATTTTCCTGTTTTGTAGTGTCTATTCCACTTGCCGATGCCCATTTTTCTTTGCAAAGTTACTGCCCGGGCGAATGGTCAAGTACCGCCATGCTAACAGGCAGAGGACTGAACGACAGCTTTCCGCAAATCAAAGATTTGGGTATTTCATTAACTCCTCCGTCTGTTTTCTTGCCTTATCGCCCTCATTCCGCAGTCTTTTGATGCACGAAAAATCAGTTCCCGACAAGAGGAGCCGAAAGGCTTCAAAAGGAGGGAAGAAAAACAAGTTGAACAAATAATTTCTTTGCGTATGGAATTACACAGATTATCAGAAAACGAGCAGGCATTTGTCGAGTGCTTCTCACGGTTCGTAAACGGTCAGATGGGGTCAGCCGCCAAGGTAGGCAATGCCCTTGCAGATGACCATCGCTATCTTATCAACGAAAAGGGCAAGGTGGTGTTTGCCTTCTTGGAACGCCTTGCCAACGACTATCAAAAAGGTCGTTATGACCAGCGTGACGAGTGGGTGTGCCGATTGGCAGCAGAGGCCATCGAACACCTTGTAGAGAACAGAATGTATTACAGAACACTTAACAACGATTGACTATGGCAAGCAGATTGATTACACCCGTATTGGAGGAGATACTGAAATCCTATCCTCTGTATTCACAGGACGGCAAAGGCAAGGATGCCGTTTGTGTGGCAATATTCTTCATCGGACACGTCCGTTGGTTCGTACTTGAAGGACAGCCGGAAGGTAACGACACCACGTTGTTCACCATCGTATGCGGTCTGCATGAAACGGAGTATGGCTATACCTCCGTCAATGAAATGGAGAGCGTAAAGGTGGATGGCTCCAAATATGGAGTGGACGAGATATTTCAAGTGGAGCAGTTGGACGGCTTCAAGCCGGTGAAACTGAAGAGCATTCCAGACGAGGATTTACAAGCATTCCTTCATAATATGGAATGACCCCAAATTAAATCAGCCGCAGGGACATTACTCCTTGCGGCTGACTATTGTTAGTACCTACTATGAGTAGTAAAGCCTACGATTAGTATATACTACGATACTACTCTCATCTTCGGAAAGCGGACTTGGCAACGTGCTCCTCTTGTACCTCTTCCTTCTGGTACTCCTCCATGTCAAGCAGTTGCTCATACGCAGAGCTGATGTTTGCGTCCATAGAATGGTTGTGGCTGAAAGGGAAGGTATGCTTCACAGAGAGTCCTGCATTGGTCACAGTCCCCACATCCAGGCTATCCTTATCCTTGTTATATTGCAGGTTCAGCAAACCACCATTCGGCATTTGGAATATCGGCATTTTTTCGCTGCGCCAATTCCGAAAACTCTTCGGCGGTCATCTCCCTCGCCACAGCCTTCACGTCCTCACTGGCACGTCCTATGCCATAGCGAGTGATATGGTCACGCACTTCTTGCTCCGTATGCTTCAGGAACACCTCATACGTACCGCCGACACTCCCGTTATAGACACTGCAAAGTCCTTGTCCTCTATTAGCAGGTCATCGCCTCTGTTCTGGCACGGCTTCCTGTAGGTCTGCTCCTCGTCCATGCCGTTCCCGTCATAGTATTCCTTGGCAAGCGTCAGCAGTCCTTGATAGTCACCTTTCTCCTTTAGCTTATCCAGTTCCGATGTGTCATCCGTTGATTGGAGATAGGCGATGGAGGCATAATAGACGTTTTCTTTCGATTGTGAAGGCTCTGTCAGGCTTTTGTACTGGGCAAAAGCCTCCTGATAATTGGTGTCAAGGTCTTTGCCGTGGTCGTAAGGAACAGAGAGTTTCACTTCCAGACCGTTACTCGTCGGCACAGCAATCTTTACAGAGTCCTCCTTCTCATGATGCTGGATATATACAGCAGAACCATTATATGCCAAGACTGCATGGTCGCCGTCATCTATGGATAGATAACTTTTCCCTTGCCCGTTTTCCTGCTCAGCCTTTTTCTCCTGGTCTATCTCCATAGCAATCTTGTCGATATGCTGCGTGAGCATTGAGGTAGCTTTTTTCACATCGAGTAGCGTGGTCTTGATGAACTGCGGCGACTCCTTCAGCGAATCCAGCCAAGACTTCAAATAGGCAGCCGAATCTCCTTTCAGATGCTTTGTCATGCCATACCGCTGAGCGGTCAGCGCAGCCGTCAGTTCTGCCACCAGTTCCTCGCGTGCATACTCTGCCGAGCCGAAGGTAGCGGGCTTGATGCGGTCTAACTGTCCCTCCGCACCCGTGGAGTGTCCCATCTCGTGGAAAGGTTCGAGTAGAAAGACTCCCCATCCTTGAACTGCCTTTTCTCAGGCATCACAATCTCATTCTTGCTGATGGAGAAATAGGCGGAATCACCGAACATCGGTTTGATGGGACATATCCAACGGTTGTCCGCTATCATCCTATCCACGGGTTCAAAGGCAAACTGCTCGTCCTTCTCTACCTTGGGCATCGAGTATTCCTGTTCCAGTTTCTCCCAAAACTCTGGTCTGACCTCCTTCAGGTTGGTTTGTGCCACATTGAAGACATGGTAAGTCTGAAGTTTTGGATATACATTGTACTTTTCGCGCTCCTCCTGAGAAAGCTGTTTGTAGTCCTCCCACTTGATGTGCTCTTTTGTTTCCTTATTGACCACCGTAAACGTGGTGAGCATCACGGGGAATGAATGCTCACCCTTCAATACCGACACACGAGGCTTCTGCTCCTCGTCTTTCTTGCCGGCCTTGTTAAACAGTTGTATGCGATCGAAGGTGCAGAAGCGAGGAATCTTGTAGCCCTCCTTCTCGCAATGCAGGAGCAACATAAACGCATTCATGCCGTTGTACTCCCTTCCGTTCAGGTTTTTCGGCCATTGCAACGCACCTTCAGTAAACCAGGGCTTCTTCCATCCGTCTTTGCCCGACAGCGACTGAATACGCTCAATCATCATATCGGCAAACAGATCGAGTGCCTTATCCTCGGCACTCGGACCTTCCTTAGCATAAGGCTTTCCCATAGTCAATTAACCATTATAGGGCTGCGGAACATATTCGCTCATTTCAGACACTCGGCAGGAGAAGTCCAGTTTGTCATTGAAGACACTGACAGACAATGCCCCTTTGATGTTCGCTTTCACGCCTGGTTGCAGCCATGCCTCGCGTTTGCCATCGAAGAGGAAGAAACTTACCCAGATGTATTCAAATCCGTCCTGTACTTTCTCTGCGCTGAAAGCGGAGAACTGGCAGTACGGCACACCATTCTTGTCCGTCTTGTCCTCAATGCTCTTGCCCACCTTGCCGCGGAACTCCATCACGCCCTTGATGCAGTCCTCTGCCTCGTCAGGCTGGTGGCTGATGCTGCTTGCCGACAGGTTGAAATAAAGGACATCGCCCCATTTTCTTGGTACCAATACACCGACTACCTCGATGCGTTCGCCGATGTTGCAGCTGCCCACCTCCGTAAGTGTCCCGTCCTTGATGACCGACACCTCGATGGTCTTGTTAATCCCGCTCTTTGCTGGAATGACTACGTTCATGGCAAAGCTCACGAATGCCTTGCCCTCCTTGTTCGTGCGGCAGGTTGCAGCCTTGCTGACCGTTCCGCACACTGTTACATTACATTTGATCATTGCTCGATACTTTTTGAATTATACATCTCCAAGGTCCAAGTGAAATGTCTTCGCAATGACAATAATCTCTTTTCAATCATCATATACCGGCGCACGTATCAGTTCATAGACTATCCACGCTGCTATGATAAGTTGGAAGCGAGATAGATGATGGCCACGGTCTGACCGAAAAGCCATTGGGTAAGCATGAAGTGTCCTGCCACTGCTACCATACCCACCAGCAATGTACACAGATGACTTGCTATCCTTTTCATTTCCTTTGCAGATTTTGTTGTTGACTTCTCAGCCTCCATCCCTTGCTCGAAGTTCTGCGAAGCCTGTTGTGTCGCCACGATGCCTGTCACCATTCCCGCTATCTTCATCCGTTTGCTTTCTTCCGACAGATTGGCATTGCCCAAAATGAGCGACAGTCGGTTCATCTCCGAGGAAGTCAGTTCACGGTCAATCTTCACCGTACCGCTCTCTGCATGAAGCACAGTTTTGCCATTCTCACCCACAGCAATGGTGCATTGCCTCATGCCTGGGACAAGTGAGGTCAAATCTACGAGTCGGTTGGCTGCCATGGCAGAGATGAGTCCCTTTTGTCGCTCTTCATCCTTGCTGTCAATCTGTGCAGCCAGCATCATCAGCGACATGAAGGTGGTCATCGCCATATCGAGTATGGGGTCATTCGTTCCCGAAATGCCCACGCCGCTGTCCTCCGAGGAAAGGAGTTTCTTCATCCAGTCCTCAGACGAAATCTTCTGCTCCTGTGGCGCATTGCTCTTGTATTTTGCCAACAGGTCATTGCCGTTATGCAGGGCCTGTAGCTTGATGTTGCCTTTCTGTCCGATTTCTGCCAGATAAGCGGCTGGATCCATATCCCTTTTTGAGCCGTCTGCCGATACGCTCTTCACTCCAAAATGCAGATGTTCGCCAGTGGTTCGTGTGCCGGTATTACCCGACACTCCCAACTTCTGTCCGGCATTAACCACGTCACCTGCCTTTACTGCTATGTCAGACAGATGCAGGTAGGAGCATTGCACCTTGCTGCCATCCTCACGGCTGTATTCCACAGTGACGGATTTTCCTCCCGCCGTGTTCGCATTATGGTTCACCGCCACCACCTTTCCGCCGTTCTCCGTAGCCAATACCGCCTCATGGTTCGTCTTGATGTCAATGCCCTTGTGCATCTGCTGCTTGGTGGCATCAATAGGGTCTTGGCGATTGCCGAATGGCGAGGTGATGAAGAGAAACTCCTCTCGCTCCACAGGAAAGGAATACCCGGCAGACTGCGGTACATGGGCAGCAGGCATTTCTCTACGAGGATTATTCTCCACCCCGAACGACCGACCTTCTGCCCGCATCTCAGCCATCACCTCACTGTCATACTTGTCCAGTCCGTTGGCTTCAATGATGCGCTGCAGACTTGCAGCATAACCGCCGCCCGTGGCATAGCCGGCACGCTCAATGCCCTTCGTCCATCCCTTGTAGTCGTCAGGCGACAGCGTGAAGCACTGCGCATAACGCTTGTTCTGCTTCAGGAACTGAGAGTGATGCTCATAACTGTCACCCACGCTTTTGTACTTACAGAATTTCTCGTTGGGCCTATCATCCGTATAGACTCCATACTCTCCGCCATTCTTCAACCACGATGCCGTAGCCTTGATGCCAAAGTGGTTGTTGCATTCGCGCGACAGTTGGCTCTGTCCGTTGCTGCTCTCCAGTATGGCTTGCGCCAAGATGACGGAGGCAGGAATCCCATACATCCGCATCTGTTCTTTGGCTTCCTCCGCATATTGTGCGGCATACGCTGCGTTTTTTCCCATACGCTTATCTCCTTAGACTGGTGTGTTGTTCTGTTTCTTGACTTTCCTGTGCCATCTGCTTTCCTGTCTCTTGTCTCGGTGACACCATCTCCGTGATTCCACGCTTCGACGATGTTGTCTGCTTCGGCATTTCCAACTGGTCACAGATGGCTACCCGTTCTCCCGCACGAATGAGCTTCGGCAGATAAGTGTCGAGAGCATGATATGGGAATCCTGCCATTGCCAACGGCTTGCCTTCATCATCCTTGCGCCCGTTGCTCTTCGTCAGCGTGATGCCCAATATCTTGGATGCCTTCACCGCATCATCCTTGTAGGTCTCATAGAAGTCACCGCAGCGAAACAAAAGAATGGCATCAGGATGCTTCTTCTTCAAGTCAAGATATTGTTGGACAAGGGGAGAGACAGCAGCTTTGACAGCCTTTCCATTCTTTTTCTCTTCTTTCTTTTCTTCCCTTTGTTCTGATGCCTGTTCTTTCTGGTCTGAGGGCTTATCTTCCTGTTGTGCCATTTCTTTCTGTTCATCATGCTTCTCGACAGTTGCCGTCTCTGCTTGCTTCACCTCCGTAGCCTCTTCCTGCTTCTCCTGTGTACTTTGCTCGACGTTGTTGTCTTTCTGCAATACATCAGCAAACAGCGAGGCGGCAAGGTTCTGCTTGTAGGAATCCCTGTCAGGAGCACCCACAATCGCTGCCATTGTGAGGGACTGACACTTCTCGGCTGCAATTTCTTGCCGTCGATAGTGGCTGCACACAGACATTCGCCCGACTTGGCACGGAACACTGCCACACGCTGGATGCGGTTCAAATCAACCTCCTGCTCATTGCCACCGAAAATATCGACTTTCAAGTCAGGCTTAGCCTCTGCCATGGCATAATACTTCTGCGCCAGTTCCTCACGCACACGCTCAATGTTGTCCATCGACTGCTTCAAGGTGGTGAAGAAATGATTGAGGTCTCCTTTGTCGGGATAGACGGCGAAGCCTCCTTGCCTTCGGGCTTGATGTACAATGCCCACCGTTCCTTGTCATCCTTTACCAACTGCACATTGTCGAAACAGATGTCACGGCTGTGGGTTACGGCTTCAGAAGCATCCAACGAGGATAGGTCTTCGATAGACCAGTTACGCAATCGTGAAACGGTAATTTTCTTGTCGGCGAAATAACTGTCGTCGGGACGGAAGCCCAAGCTCCGTCGGGATTGTAGAAACGCACGTTGTCATAACCCTCTTTCTGCAAGGCATTGGTGAAGCGTTGCTTGTTCATGCCCTTGATCTCGTTGTTCACCTCCAACGATGCACCCTGTGGCAGCACCACATCGGCGCTCTTGCTGGCATCATCACGCACGATGACCACAGTACGCTGCTCCTCATTGGGATGCTGCTTGATTTCGTCTGCTACGAAGTAGTGGTTGGGCAACTGCCCCTGTATCTGCGCCGTCTCTCGCTGATGCTGGTTGGTGGCATACTCTATCTTTTCACCCAACTCAGCTTTCTTCAATACCTTCAGCGCGCCATTCACCTCGCTCTCGATGGCATCAATCAGACAAGGGTCTTCCTTCAGTTCCCTCGTCCAATAGTCCACCATGCCCAGGCTGTCCTTTGACAGACGGCGGGAAGACCCAGTTCAAGCATCTTCACGCCCGATGCAATCTCCGTAATGAGCTTCTCCTTCTTCACGGCATCCTCCGAAGGGGCTTTGCCGTTCTTCATGACCATACCCTCACGTGCCAACGCTGCTGATGACCTGTAGCAGACACCACCTGACGCATCATCTCTTGCACATAGTCGTTGTAATGCTCAAAATCACGCTGCCGTGGCAGGTAGATGACATCCTTCTCGGTGTCATAATGCGCTACGCCTGTGCCATCTTGACGGACATTAACAAGGTTTTCCTTCATCTTCTGAAGGAATCCGTTGACGCGCCCATGCAGCTGCTTGTCCTCCTTGTCGCCATAACCCCTGTCTTCCACAGTGCCGTCCTTCTTCAATGCCGTAGTGTAGGCTGTTTCGTTAGCCATAGGCAGTAGCGTCTGGTCGATATTGAACAGCACACGGATCTCACGGTTCTTCACTCCCTTGTACTGCTGTTTGTCCTGTTCCGACAGTTCTGCGTATGCCTCCTTGGTGATGACATCGTCGGGATTGTTGCGGTTGACGTACTTATTCCAATTGTAATACAGGAACGGCACACCTTTCTCATGCTCCCTCACGCTCTCACCCCGTGCCTTCGCTTCGGAGAACTGCGTAAACAGATTGCTCTTGCACCCCTTGGCATCGGAGTCAAGGGCAAGGACAAGGGCATTGAACGGACTGACCGAAAAGCCCTTGGGATAGAGCTTCGGATAGAGTTTGCCGCTTGCATTCAACCAATGCCCCTTGGAATCCACCGCACTCGTCAGTGCCTCAGTGAGCAGCGACACCTGCTTCTCCGCCGCCCGCTTCTCAAATTCTGATTTCTCTTTCATGCTTTTATCTTTTTGTTTATCTCAATCACATTCTATAATTGGCTTACCAAGCCACCGTTCCCGACAATTTTGTTGTCGGGCTTCACTGTATTCCCCTCTGCCGCACCACGCTCTCCCGTGTCTGCTCCTCATATTGCACCGCTGCCATCTGCCGCATCTGGTCGTTCTTGGCGAGTATGGCGTTAGCAATGTATTCAGTGGCAATGCCCCCGACTGATACGCCCCAATCACGCTGTCAGGCAGTTGGATGGTACAAGGTACATGGTCGATGTTGGCAACGAGACACCGCCCTTGCAGCATCGGGTTGCTGATACGAGGATTGAGTGGTTCATCAGGATATTGGCGGTACGGAATGCGAGATGCAGCAGGACTAACTGTAGGCGCAATACCCTCCTGCTGTTTCCTGCCCAGCACCTCATGTCCCGCCTTGTTGAGCAGATTGGCACCTCCCATACCCATCAGCAACATCTTCAGTATGGGATTTTTTACGAACATTCCAGCCACAATGGAGGCCAAAGGAAGGAGGCTATTGTCCATATTCAGCGATTTTGTCTTGCCCGTGAACAGTCCCACCAGTACATCGGGCAGCATCGCCAACACATAGCCAAGGTTCTTGCCAATGTCTGAAAAGCCGTTCAATCCGAAACTCTGCAACAGCCCGTCCCATCCATTTTCGTTTGTTTGTAAAGCCGTTTCCTCCTGCTGGGCTACAGACGGTGTTGTCACTCCTGTTGTTAAATCAGGAGCTTCCTGCGGTTCTGCTTTCTTCTCCTTCTCAGCCTCTGCATCCTGCCTCGCCTTAACCTCCAGATACTCGTCTTCCTGTCCAGGCGCAACTATCAAGGGCACATCCTTGTACTTGCCTGTACGTTTGGCAGCTTCGCTTCTCTGAGGATCAAGGAACGTAACTTTATTCCATGGGAAGGAGGTCTGCTCGGTTTGTTTCGTCCAATCCATAAATGTGATATTGCTCGTGGGAATCTTGTTCTTGAAATGGCTGTTGGTAGCCTTGATATAGCTGTTCTCGTGGTTCTTGATGACTTTTGCCTGTTTGCGGAATGAGGCGAAGACGTTGGTGCCCGTACCGAAAACTCCCTTGCTGATACACTCCTCGACACAGACCTCTTGGCTGCTGTCTTTCTTGCTTAGGTGCTCCATGCCGACATTCATCACCATATCGATACCGACAAACTTGGCGAAGGTCGCCCATGAGCCGATACCTCCCATGGCCACGGCATCGGCACTCGCCCCTGCTGCCCATCCCGCTGCCGTCTCTGTCCGAGAGGCTTATAGGCTGCCTCTCCTTTGGCTTCTATCTTTGCGGCAAGGGGTGACTTGTTCAGTTCGTAGGGCAGACCGAACAGACTGCTTTGTGCCGCCTTGCGGATGATATAGTCGGCAGAGGATTTGGGCATACGGTCTTTTATCAGTTTCTCTATCATCAGCTGCTCCATGCGGTGATCGATATAGGCGTATGCCAAATCACAACCGAGTTGTTTAGAGAGAGCATCGTACCGCTCTCGTCCTATCTCCGTCACCACTGCCTTGCGCCATTCCTCTGCCATCACGGCAAGGTCACGCTGCATGTCCTTGTTGCCGACAATAGCCTCCTTGCACATAGCCAGATAGTCTTCGGTGGTCTTGCTGTTCCACTCGCCTGTAATCCTCAGCGTGGCGTATGGGTCATCACCGGGCATATTGGCAGTGGCCAATGAGCGTAGGATGCCAGCCGTACTGTTGGAGTAGGCCCGCATCTCGTCCGCCTGTCTGTTGGACAAGTCCCGTTGCACCCTGCCATCACGGGGGCAAGGTGACACCCGAAGTAGTCACCAATCAGACGCTCTATCTCTGCGAATCGCTGACTGTTCTTTACTGCCATATACCTTTTTATATATTATACTGCTGTAATATCTGTTCCTTTGTCTGCTCGATGGCATTGTGATATATCTCCATCTGCTTAGGATAGTGTTCCTCTAACCATGCGTCTTTATCCACTTGGCGATGGATGAACTGCACAGCCATACGTTCCTCTATCTCCACGGAAGGTTCTCCCTCTTCCTTGCCATTGAACCATGCCTTTGTCCACCATCTCACGCCAGCCCGGTCGGGATAGACGCTCACCATCCTCGGTATGTCGAAGCTCTGGATATCCACGTCCAAATCGGCAAGAGGATCAATGATGCCGTCATGCGTCAGGGCTTGCTCTTGGAGTTTTTTTTTAATACCTCGTCCATCGTGGAGAGATACACCTGATGTCGCATGGCAAGATAGTTGAGAAAGTCGCAATGAGCAGGTTCTGCACCTTAGCCGCCAAAGGCATACAGCGGTTGCCGATGCCCAAGGGATTAGCCATGCTCGGCATGGTCTCGTAGAAGTAATGCTTGCTCGCTCCCAATGAGAAGATGTTTCTCAACGACTGTTCCGTATGTTCGGGCAGAGAGTATGCTCCTTGTTGAAGGTCCTCGAAGTAGGAGGGAAGGAAGCGGAGCATCAATGTCTCTATCTCCTGAGGTCGGTGTCGTAGGGTGAAGGGATGTTCATGTCCAGTTCATTGATGCCCATTTGGGAATTGTGCTCCAATGCCTTGATATTGCCGTAGAGCATGGTGAGGAACTCCAACGGATTGATTTCCTCTCCGTCAAACCTCACCTCCATGTGCAGCAGGTCACCGCTGATGGCAATGGTCTGACCGGCCTTGACGCTTTGGGAAAAGTTGGCGAAGACATTGGAGAGGTGTCTGTAAGTCACTTCGTATTTGCCGTAGCGGATGGTCTGGTAGATGCCATGCTCCGCGTCCGACCCGATGGCAGAGACGGTTCCCGTAGCCACTGCCGACAGCAGGTAGTGGTTCACAGAGAAGTCTATACCGTGATGGAAGAACGGCTCTCCCGTAACGGGGTGCTTCTGCTCTCCGTAACCCAAGGACATCTGCACGTCCTGCTTTGTTGGCTCCTCAAACGGCATACAGTAGCCGCTCGATGAGCGTAGTATCATTTCTTCTGTATATCTCATATCGCTGTATATTGATTATCGTTTCATCCCTCTGTTCTGTGTCTCTGCCTCTTCCAAGTTCTGCCCATGCGAAGATGTGCCGCCTCCGTTAGGCAGAGCTTGCGCCACCTTAGAATTGTTCCCGATGATCATCGCTCCAAGCAGGGCACCCGCAATCTTGCTCATCCAACCAAAGCGTCCGAATACCATGAAGGCGGCAGCCACTAGTCCGACGATGCTCATACCTGACACGTTGCCCTTGCCGATATTGCCAAAGAGATTGCCTATCATGTCGCATCCTCCGCCACCGAACATATTCCTGAAGAAGTCACTGATACCGCTAAACTGGGTGTCCATCTTTCCGGCTACAGTGTTCACAGCATCAACGGCTTCACCAGCCTTGCCCGTCAGACGTTGCACATCGTTGGCAGTTTGCGCCACCGCTTCCGTGGCATTCTCGCCGATGACAGCATCACCTACTATGCGTGCCACGCTCTTGTCTGTGGTCAGCTTCTCCCATGTCACATAGCCTGCGGCACTACCCACTGCGGCTGTCTGCATAGCCTTGCCGGCTCCCATAAGGGTGCGTTGCGGGTGGAGTGCCGCACTGCCTAAGGTCTTTCCAGTTACTCCGATGACATGGCCAGTACCTCGTGCCGCCTTGCCACCATATTTCAATAATGAACTCCAAAATCCCATATCTTATCGTTTTTAATCACGGTTTGACTTCGTCTTCTTCTGTCACGACTCGGCATAGCTCGAACAAGTTCGGCTCTGCTCTCGCTGCTCCATCAGTTTACGTTCTTGCCCACCTGCTTCCACCGCCTCTTGGCAGCCGCTGCTATCTCGGCTTTGTTCGCTTTGGTGGGTCTTGCCCCTTCGTCTATCTCCATCCAAACATCGCCCATGGTGGTGTATTTCACCGCCCTCGTCAGTCGCTTCAACTGCTTGTTCATCTTCTTCAGTTTGGGTCGGATGCCGAAGACTATCTCCACACGCTCCTTCTCGGTCATCTTGTTGCCCGACAGGCATACCGTGCGTATGTCATTAACTATCTCGATGCTGTTCATAATCAGCTCGCGGTATATCTTGTTGCGCTTGGCTGACAGGGCTACGGCAAGTCCGTTGGCAGGATGGGCATCCAACTGCGCCACCAATCCACCCATATTGTCCACCAACTGACCTATCTCGTGATAGAAACCATATATCTGTGCGGCATAGCTGACGATGGAACGGAAGGAGTCCAGATAGTTGTTGAACTCCCGCTGCAGGTCGGTAGTGGCTTCCACTTCCTCCTTGGTCCAGATATGGCCGGTGGATTGTAGCAGCATCACTTTCTCCTGATTCTTCAGTTCTTTCTCCGCCTTGTTGGTGTACATCAGAATCATCCCCGCAAGAGTCGGGTCGTTCTGCGCCCGCACTCCTGCAAAAGATGATATAAACATAAAAAATGGCAATTGATATGAAATACTTCATGACTGATTCCTTTATCGTTAATCACTGATGGTCATACGTCCTGCTCTGCGCCATCTGCTAAGGGCTTGGGTGGCTATCTCTCCATTGCTTCGGTCTATCATCCCTGCCGTCACGCCGTTCCACACATCGGTCATGGTGTAATATCGTATAGACAGATAAAGACGATGCAGCTTCTTGCTGAAGGCACTCAGCTTGTCGTTCAGTGCCCACAGCGTCTTGCTCCTTTCCGCACCAGTCAGCATGTTCTCTTTGCCTCCTTTGGCGACTGCATCTTTCAGCAGTGTGAAGACGGACACCAATTCCGTGGCGGTCTCCATATACAGGTTGTTCATCGAGAGGGTGGCAACAATGCCTTGCGGATTATTGTTGATGGCCTTGCGCATCTTACACAAGGTGATGAATATCTTCACTCCATCGTCGTACAGATAGGTACAGGCTTTGAGGGAAGAGGCATAACCACTGGCGGTTTTCAGATAACTGTTGTACTTCTTCTCCCATTCGTGTATCTTGGTGAACTCTGCGGCGATGGTATTCTGCAACAGGGCAGTCTTGGTCTGACCTTTGATTTCCTTCTCTATCTCACCGTTGATGGCTTCGTTGCCTCTGCTAATGCCATCCATTCCAAAGGGTTGGCAGTCACAATCTGTGCATGGGCTGACGGCACGCTCAGTACCAATGCCACGACAATGAACCAAATCTTATCTATTCGTAATCTCATATACGCCCTTTCTTCGTTTGTTCGTTTCTACTCTTGTTCGTATCACACTCACCACGTCATAGCTGTTGCTGATGCCGGTCATTTCCAGTTTCGGTGTCGTTCTATCCATCGACAACACGGTCACGCTTTTCAGTCCGCATAACTGTTGTATCAATGTCTGATGCTCGGCAAAGTCCACCACTCGGTACAACTCCATGTAGTTCACGCTCCGCTGAAACACTCCGTGCTCACAGATGAGTTGCTCGCTCCCGATATGGTAGCGGATACTCCTCAGATAGATGAATCGGTAGAGTAAACAGAGGGAGAACAGGAGGCTGAAGACAAGCAACAGGGTACTATATGCACAACCGGGCAATCCTCCGATTAGGAGCATTGCCACGCACAACAGCAACAGAGGCAGTTCGTTGATGAAAAACTGTCCGATGCTGGGGCACAAGGTGATGATGCTATTATCTTCTTGTCTCATACGCTTCTATGATATGTGTTCTTTTCTTCTTTTTCCCTTTGTTTCTCTGCCTTGCCGGCTGCGATAAACTCGGCATAGTCGAAGGTATCTGGTTCGCCCTTGGCAATCAGTTCTGCTGATTTCTTGTTGAGCAGCGCATCGTTCCAGTCCTTGTAGCAACCCAATGGATGATAGGCTTGCACATGCTCGTGACGGAAGCCATCTCTGCTGCCACCTTCCTGAAGTTTGCAACAAACTGCCGCCCTGCATCGTCCTTGTCAAAACCCAAATAGTGCCGTGCGTTGGGAGTAACGGACAGAAGTCCTCGCATCTGTCCCTCGGTGGGTGTGCCGCCCGTAGATACATACACCATCTTTACAGGATTTATCTGATACTCTGCCATGGATCGTAGGCACTCTCAAACCATACAATTTCGCTTGCTTTATCCAACGGCTCGCCCGTGAGGTTGGCAATCCACAGTCCTTCACTGCTGTTGCTTCCTTCTGCCTTGCCCTTGTAACCGCCGATTCCATCTATCTTTGGTCGCCCTCGTTCCTCAAAACCTACGGTCTTATCGGACTCTTTGGGCAGCACAAGTGGAAAGGCAAGGTTGGCAAAGGTGAGTCCATCTGTCCGATGCTTGGTAGCCAGACAGAAATGACGTGAAAGGCATACTGCGTATAAAGGTCAATGCCACGGAACTTGAAATAGGGATAAAACTTCTTCTGTGTTTCCCTGTCCTGCGGATTGAACTTGTGGATGTCGTAGTCATTCAGGTTGAATGGCTTGCTGTCCTTCTTAGGCTCGGAAATCTTCGAGGATCTGTCCTTGATGGGTTGGTTGAGCAGTCGGTTGCAGACAAGGTTGACGAGTCGGTCTGGTGCCATACCTGCCTTATTCTCAGAAAACATTTCAGGATGCTCCTTGATGAACGAAATGACATTATACACCTTTTGCTGCGGCGGTTGGAAGCAACACTTACCATTCTGCGTGACGATGAACTTATCGCCACGCACCCGTCTGCCCTCGCTGTCAGTACGCACATACGACGGATAACGCAAGCCATCTCTCTTGTTCAGATGATACCCTGCGTCCACCAGCACTTCCTGTATGCTCAACCTGTCCAGAAAGTCATCGTATGTCAGCTCGTTGCTCATTATAAATTATAAATTGTACATTGTTAATATCCTCGCCTTATCTCCGTGGCAACATGATTGGCTTCTGCCTCAAAGTACCTTGCAGCAATCTCCTGTGGCGAATCCACTCCCGGTTTGAAGTAAGGACGTGGACCGCCATGATGCTCTGCATAGAACTCCGGGGCTGGATGGTGATGATGGTGCTTATGTCATGCGCCACCTCTGCTGTAACGACTGCTCCTGCCGTCAGAGCCGCCAATATCTTCGTGCCCAGTCCGGCGTTGGTTTCGGGGCGTGTCTTCATATCCACTTCACTGAAAACCTTGGAGAAGAGTTTCATGCGATGGTAGTCATCCACCGCCAAGAACTTGTCATAGTCCTTCTGCTTGATTTCGTGCGTGATGGCTTCACCATTGATGATGGCGGTCATGCGATACTTGGCTTCGCCTTTCTTTTCTTCCTCTGCTGGAGGTACTTTCTCCACCACGATGTCACTGACTTCCACCTCACGCCCATGCGCTCCCTCACGATACCAGCCTTTGTTCTCATTGAGCAACGCAAGGTCTTCACCTCTCACCATGGCATCGCTTGCAACACTTCCCTTCTGACAGTCTCTTCCTCTTCCAACGGAAGCAACAGTTCCTCGTCTTGTTGCTGTCGCTGCTGCAACTCCTGTTCAAGTTCGGGATGCAGATGCAGGTCGATACGCTCTTTTCTGTTCAGTGTGTCCATCATGATTCTGTCAGCAAAGTCGTCCTTGATGATGCCATTCAGCAACTCCAAGCGTTGAACGACGGACACTTCCTTGATGGAGTTGGAGGTGAGCTTCTTCAGTTCCTCATCCGTCAGGTCATACACCATATCGGCATTGATGCTATTCGATTGGATGGTCAGTGTCTTCGCATTCTCATCAATGATGATGCCATGCGAAGCCAGACATTCCTGCCACTTCTCATTGGTAAAATAGACAGGTGAGGTAATCAGCTCTTTATAGGGCTTGGCAGGTTCCATGCTTCTCGGGCGGCAGATGGATGGTGTGATAATCCCTGCCAAATCCTTAAGCACATCCTGTTGCTGTGGACTATAACTCTGCTGCTGACCCTTGTAGTGGAACCCATAACTGCCGCTCTGCAATTCGCCAGGCTTCATCCTGCCGTCCCAACGTTCAGGCACAATCGGGGCTTCGGGGAAGAAAAGTCGTCCTCCAACTCTGCGAAGATGAAATCCTTCCTGACTGCGAGGTGTCCAACCTAAGAAGGGTGGTGGCATACCGATGCGCCCCATCCGTCCATACTCGCCGATACCAACACGATAACCGTGCAGCCCCATAGCCACACGACCGTTGGCATTACGTGCATGGACGAAATTCTTGGGCATATAGAAGTCGTTGCCCACAATGCCCGTGAAGGTATTGTAGGCTAACTTGTTGGTATGATTCGTTCCCCAGTCGGTCAGAGCCAACATCTGCTTCTCGGTGATGTTATAGGTGAGCAGCGGACTGTCATGACCTTGCACCACAAGTTGATAGCCGCTGCCATTGCTCACCACATGAGCCTGCATACCATTGCGCATGAGCAGGTCACGCATCTCTGGTTGAAGGTCCATCTGTTGGGGATTCGTATTCTTTCTAATAGCCATACTTATTCTTCACTCTTCATTTATCATGCTTCACCATTCTCTATTGCCTTCTCCAGTTCTTCATCCTTGTGATGGACAAACTGCTCCGCACTCTCTTCACAAATGCAGAGTCCTTTCTTCAGACAATAGCTCTCATATTCTTCCTGCCATTCAGCAGAATGATGGTTGACATACTCCAACCAACCGTACTCGCCGCTCTGTATCTTCTCGACGAGCACATCCTCTGGATAATATTTATTTGCTGCCATATACTTATTATATTATGTGTAGATTACTTGTGCATGGAAAATGAGGCGCGGTTGCGCTCTCCATTCTTCTTCTGCTCATTCCAAAGCTCCTCGGTGTATTCCTCTTCAGGCACATAGTCGAGATTGCCGTCATCGTCCATAACCCAACAGCCATAGCACCCGAAGGTGTATTTGTCCCACTCTCGCTTGGTGTTCTCTTTCCACTTCTGACTGTCGCCTTGGTTGATTCGGATTCCTGTCTTGTCGTTCAGGTCAATGCCCACCGTCACCTGTTCATCCTCCATGATGAGCGTGAGCGGTTCACCCTTCTGCATTACAGTCAGTTCTGCCGAACTCAGTTTCAGTTCGTCCTTCAACACCTCCAAGTTGCGCCCGATGACAGGCGTTGGCACGGACATCACCTGATTGGTCTCCGTGTCAATCTGCACAAAAGCCTTGCTGCTTCTGCCTTCCGCATCTTTCATGTCGGCAAGGATCGCCTTCCCTTCCAGCAAGTCCTCCTGCTGTTCCTGAGTAAAAGCCTCCAACGGCGACTTCTCCAGCTGTGGATAGAACACCACATCCACCTTGCCGTCCTCCATACGGACCAACGCAAATCGGGTGCGGCTCTTCAACGTCTCGCCCTCCTCATTAGTCACCTGAATGGGCAACAACGGTGAACGTCGTCCCTGACCAATATCTTCCAACGCCCACATGGGCAGGTCTTCAATCTTCTCTTGTGTGAGACCAAAACGAGCCAGTGTCTGATAAGGCACCTCGCTCTCTTCAAATCGTACTTGCTTCATACTTTAACTTTGAATTTGAAATTAAACTCATGCAAAGTTATATACCTATTCAGAGACAAGCAGAATTGCATAAGATAATGCGTGTTATTTTTGACGATTATTATTATTTGAGTTTGATTTCTGCTCAAAAATCAAACTCGATTGCTATATTATGTTACAATCTTCTTGTCTTCCCTTTGTTCTTTATGCCAGTCAAAGAATTGCTTGTTACTTTTGCACCATGAAACGATTTCTACTCATCACAATAGCAGCAATATTCTGTTCATCAGCAACAGTATGCGCTCAGTTCAATACCGTCACACAGACTAAGGTACACCGCAAGGCTGTGCCAAAAACGACGCAGTCGCAACATCCGAACAACTGCCTCCGTGCTCGCCGCATCAGCGGCGAGACTCTCTTGCCTTTGCCCCATTACAAACCCAAACGGAGCAGACCGACCGCCACACGGCACTTGTCAGTCCACTCCGTCATATCTCTGTCACCAGCCTTTCGGCTACCGCAGAGACCCATTTACAAAAAGAAAAGCCCTACACAACGGGCTTGATTTGAAGGCAAATTACGAACCCACATACGCCATGATGCACGGCGAGGTCATCAAGGTAGGCAAGGACAAACGTTCAGGCCTCTATGTCACCCTCCGTCACGGCGACTTCACCGTCAGCTATTGCCACCTCTCCCAAACTCTCGTCACCAAAGGCACCCACGTCCGTCCCGGCATCATCATCGCGCTGACAGGCAACAGTGGTCGCAGTACTGGTCCCCACCTGCACCTCACACTCAAAGACACAAAAAAAGGACGAGCCATCGACCCGTCCATTCTTCTCAATCTTATCAAGCATCCACTCTAATAGAACGCCTTGTCTTTTGTCGTTCACATCACCCCTTCCGCATTGCAATAATGTCTTAAATATCTAATCCTCAACAATTTCTATTCTTGAAAAACAAGTGTTTTATTCACGAATATAATATGATTTCGTGAAAGATGTCATAAGATGATACTAATATCTATGCTATTTGTCAATAAAGAACCCGTTTCTATGCAGATATTCTGAAACGGTTAGTGTTCCAATCCCTATCTGCTCACACAACAAAGGAAGTTTCTTGAACAACTTACCGTCATTCTGCTGCCTTGTTTCCTCCGTCATTACTTGCATCTCTTCCAGATGGATAGCGTCCGAGTGTCGTACATTCAGTGCATAAATGATAATCTTAGCATCACCTGTTTTAAGGTATTCTTCCTTTTGCTCTATGTATTCTTCTTCAGTCAGTTCCTGCTTCTTCAGTCTTACACAGAAATTGTTGTCTATCATGTTGCTGAATCTCTCTGGGGCACATGGAAATAGATCCTTTGTCGGAATGACCAATTTCTTGTCTTTGAGGAAAGGCATCTTTTCAACTGCAATTCCTTTGGAGGTGCGTTTTGATTCATCCAGAATCACATCAAGTAGCATCAAATCCTTGCGGGAGAACGCCTCTTCCAGGAATGAGTACAACTGTCCGTCCTTATCCAAGGGAAGATAATTCTTGGCAATCATCACCAATGAGCATGTATCAACAACTATCGCCATAACTCCCTCTCAAAATTTGCTGGTTTGACATTGAGTCTCGAACAGAAAGTGGTCTCGTTGACCACTCCATTGAAATAGGCATATTGCATGGTTTTCAAGAATAGCGGAGAAATGATGGGCTTTGGTGTTCGCCCGCCTCTCTTCTCAGAGTTTTTCAACTTTTCCTGTTCCTCTCTTCTTCTGTATTCCTCTGCCAATTCACTCTTGACATTGCTGTAGCTCGAATAGCTGATTTTCCTGTCGATATACATCCTTGTATATAAGGCAAGACGGCTAATGTGCGTCCGTGCACTGATAGCTTGAAGAGGTCAATGCAGTAGTCGTTACGGGAATCTACACATGCTATGTTAGCAAGTGTTTCTGCTTCTTGTCCCATAATGAACTGATATGCAAAATCATTGCACCATCTTTCGACATCACTGTATGAAGTCTGTGCCGAGATGTCCATCATGTCCACCGACTCCACTTCTTCAATCCCCAATAGACAATGCCCCAATTCATGCGCCAGAGTGAATATTTCTCGCTTGTAATGCTTATGATGCTTAAGCACTATCACATTGGGCTTAAGGTAAAAACCGTCAATGTTGGTTTTCTCTTTCTTGTTCCATGTCTCTATGTATTCAAAGACAAAAATGCCATGATCGGCGATTTCTATCATCTTCACAAGAAACTGCCTATGATTGACAGTTTCCCCGGGATAAAAAAAATCTCTTGCACGTACGGCTACTGTCTTAGGGTCATCTTGTAGGGTGTAGTGTTCTATGTCAAACTTCACATCCAGTTGCGACAGTTTGTTGTATGCATCCAAAGCGTTTTTCAGACTCTCGAATCGGTTTACAGTACGGATCGACTCCAAGTTCAGCTCTGTTCCGAATGAGGTCTTGCGGAAGAAGATACTGCTGCTTGCATTGGTTGACAACTTAGAATAGTCTTGAAAGAAACTGACTTCTTTGTCGAATATCTCACCTATACGCTTCAACACCCCCAAATCAATAGAATCTCCACTGATGTCTGCGGCTCCTGTTATCCGTTTCCTGCCTTTGTTCAGAAGAGACAACAAGTCATCCACCGACATCTTGTATAATGCCAGCAGGTATTCTAAACGTTTCTTGTTAATCTCTACTTTCATATCAGCCTCGATTGAACTATTGTTGTTTTGATGCAAATGCTTAGGCACAATTTTGCGTTGCAAAATTACACATTTTCACTTAAATGGGCGAATTTTCATGCTGAATATCACTGGAATTTATGTTTATTTTGCTAAATCGCTACATTTCGCCACCAAAAAGACACAAAAATAGGACGAATCATCGACCCGTCCTTTTGTTTTTAGCCTTTTTCGTTCTAACCACAGCCTGCAATGTTATTCATCAACTGGTTCATCACTCGCATGTCTCATTTCGTAAACTGTCCATAAGGCTAACACACATTCAATGGCTATCACGGTAATGGCCGCAGTCATGCCCCACCAGTGGGCAATAAGCATAAAGATGCCAGCCTCAATGCACAACGCAAAGAGGATGGTAACAATAAGTGATAATATTCTATTCATTCTACGGTAACTGATTTAGCAAGGTTTCTTGGCTGGTCAACATTCCTATCCTTGTTGATGGCGATGTAATAGGCCAGCAACTGCAATGGGACGGAAACAACGAGAGGTGTAAGGCATTCGGTACGTCGGGCACTTCAAGGCAATGGTCGGCGATGTCCTTCATTGCGTCATTGCCCTTGGTAATGATGGCGACAACCGTACCGCCACGCGCCTTCACCTGCCTTACATTACTGATTATCTTGTCATACAGCGAGTCCGTTGGAGCAATGACCACCGTGGGCATCTCGCTATCTACAAGTGCAATCGTCCATGCTTCATTTCCGCAGCAGGATAACCCTCCGCATGGATATAGGATATTTCTTTCAGCTTCAACGCACCTTCAAGGGCGGTGGGGTAGTTGTACCCACGACCGAGATAAAGGAAGTTGCGGGCATAGGTGTATATCTTCGACAAGTTCTTGATTTTGTCAGCAAGTCCCAACACATCTTTTATATACCTTAATTCCGCAACACTATTATAAATATAACTTTTAAGTACCTGAGCAACAAAAAGTTGCTCAGGATTTTGTCATGTCAGATTTTTCACCTATCTTAGTGTTGCAAATCAAAATATGTATCAAACCCGACAGACATGGCAAAGAAAGCAATAAAATCT
>ENA-OQER01000113-OQER01000113.1-human-gut-metagenome-genome-assembly--contig:-NODE-113-length-43396-cov-9.068502_pt1 | contig 43396 bp, 48 predicted proteins | sample MGYA00242797_ERZ504639 | MGnify/ENA primary metagenome ERZ504639 (study PRJEB26092, sample SAMD00036306) | human gut metagenome | host: Homo sapiens | study: EMG produced TPA metagenomics assembly of... | reverse complement strand
TGTAGCAATTGGTCAGAAAGCATCAACAGTAGCAAAAATTGTGTCAACTCTGACAAAACACGGCGCAATGGATTACTCAATCGTGCTTTCATCAACAGCCAGCGACCCTGCATCACTGCAGTATATTGCACCATACGCAGGAACAGCCATGGCAGAGCATTTCATGCATCAGGGCAAGGATGTACTTATCGTATATGATGACCTTTCAAAGCATGCGGTAGCATACAGAGCACTTTCACTGCTGCTCGAGAGATCACCGGGACGTGAGGCATATCCTGGAGACGTATTCTATCTTCACTCAAGACTGCTCGAGAGATCAAGCCGTCTGAGCGATGAGCTTGGCGGAGGCTCAATCACAGCACTCCCAATCATCGAGACACAGGCAGGAGACGTATCAGCATATATCCCTACCAACGTAATATCTATCACAGACGGACAGATATTCTTAGAGAGCAACCTCTTCAACGCAGGTATGAGACCGGCCGTAAACGTAGGTCTTTCAGTATCCCGAGTTGGTGGAGCTGCCCAGACAAAGGCCATGAAGAAGGCATCAGGAAGCATCCGTATCGACCTGGCACAGTACAGGGAGATGGAGGTATTCACACAGTTTGCATCAGACCTTGATGATGCCACAAAAGCACAGCTTGCACATGGAAAAGCACTTATGGAGCTTTTAAAACAGCCGCTTTGTCATCCGCTGTCACTGCATGAGCAGGTAATGACACTTATCATGGCAAACCACGGTGTGTTTGACACAATTGAGACAAAAGATGTCAAGAAATATCAGGGCGATATCCTCTCATACATGGATCTTTCTTATCCGGAAATCGGACAGAAGATCGAAGAGAACAGAGCCATTGATGAAGAGCTCGTAAATAAAATCATGGATGCAGTAAAAGAGTATAAAGGGTAACAGGTAGTATTATGGCAAACACGAAGGAAATACAGGATCGAATAAAAAGTATCAATGATACGCTTAAAATCACAAATGCCATGTATATGATTTCTTCTTCGAAGCTGAAAAAGTCCAAAAAGATGCTGGCAGATACAGAGCCGTATTTCTTCACACTGCAATCAGAGATGAGCCGAATACTCAGGCATCTGCCTGATATGGAGGACATCTATTTCAAGACCAACGAGGATAAGCTGCCTGAGGACAGAAAGGTCGGATATATCGTAATCACAGCCGATAAAGGACTTGCGGGCTCATACAACCACAATATCCTGAAAATGGCTGAGGAGCACTTAAAGAATCATCCGAACCATTCACTTTTCGTACTCGGAGAGCTGGGACGTCATTATTTTGAACAGCGTGGAATTGAGATTGAAAAACAGTTCCACTACACAGTTCAGAATCCGACACTCAACCGTGCCAGAAATATTGCAGAAGAAATTTTGGAGCTATATCTACATAACGAGCTGGACGAAGTTTATATTATCTATACCAGCATGATAAATGCGATTCAGGAGGAAACACAGATGTCACAGCTTCTGCCACTGAAAAAGGCAGACTTCACTGTGCAGATTCCTATAGACATACCGAGGGAGGAGCTGGCACTCAAGCCATCGCCTGAGGCAGTCATGGATCGTATCGTACCAAACTACGTTGTTGGATTTGTCTACGGTGCTCTTGTAGAGTCATTTTCATGTGAGCAGAACGCCAGAATGATGGCGATGCAGTCCGCATCAAACAGTGCGAGGGACATGCTTGCAGAGCTTGACATTCTTTACAACCGTGCCAGACAGGCAGCGATTACACAGGAGATTACAGAGGTAATAGCCGGTGCTAAATCGCAGAAGAAAAAGAGAAAGTAGGCTTTTTGATGAAAACAGGAAAAATTATCCAGGTTATGGGTCCTGTTGTCGATGTAGAGTTCGAGGATGAGAACCTGCCGGCAATCAGAGACGCACTAGAAGTTTTAAATGGTGACAAAAAAAGTGTGATGGAAGTCGCACAGCATATTGGAAATAATACAGTACGCTGTATCATGCTTGCTTCCAGTGAGGGACTTCACAGAGATATGGAAGTAACAGCCACAGGCGCCGGCATCAAGACACCTGTCGGAGAGCAGACTCTCGGCAGACTGTTCAACGTGCTCGGTGAAGCTATTGACGGCGGAGCACAGCCTGATACAGAAGAAAAGTGGGAAATCCACAGAGAACCACCAACATTTGAGGAGCAGAACCCTGCAGAGGAAATCCTCGAGACAGGTATCAAGGTCATCGACCTCCTTGCCCCATATGCAAAGGGTGGAAAAATCGGACTCTTCGGAGGAGCCGGAGTAGGAAAAACAGTCCTCATCCAGGAGCTCATCAGCAATATCGCAACAGAGCACGGCGGCTACTCAATCTTTACAGGAGTCGGAGAGCGTTCCAGAGAGGGAAATGATCTCTGGACAGAAATGAAGGAATCAGGAGTTCTGGAAAAAACAGCCTTAGTGTTCGGACAGATGAACGAGCCACCAGGAGCACGTATGCGTGTAGCTGAGACAGGACTTACAATGGCAGAGTATTTCAGGATGAGAAGCACCAGAACGTGCTGCTTTTCATCGACAATATATTCCGTTTCACACAGGCAGGTTCAGAGGTTTCAGCACTTTTAGGACGTATGCCTTCAGCCGTAGGTTATCAGCCTACACTGGCTACTGAGATGGGTGAGCTGCAGGAGAGAATCGCATCTACAAAGAACGGTTCGGTAACATCGGTACAGGCCGTATACGTACCAGCCGATGATCTCACAGACCCGGCTCCGGCTACAACCTTCGCACATCTGGATGCCACAACAGTTCTTTCAAGAAAGATTGTTGAACAGGTATTTACCCGGCAGTAGACCCGCTTGAGTCTACATCACGTATCCTCGAGCCTGATATCGTAGGCGAGGAGCATTATCAGGTAGCACGAAAGGTACAGGAGATTCTCCAGAAGTACAAGGAGCTGCAGGATATCATTGCAATCCTCGGTATGGAGGAGCTGGCAGATGAGGACAAGGTGCTTGTATACAGAGCAAGAAAAATCCAGAAGTTCCTCTCACAGCCATTCCACGTAGCCGAGAACTTCACAGGTATCCAGGGTGTCTATGTGCCTGTAGAGGAGACTATCAAGGGCTTCAAGGCCATCATAGATGGTGAGATGGACGAGTATCCTGAGAACGCATTTTTCAATGTCGGAACGATCGAGGACGTCAAGGAAAAAGCAAAGACTATGCAGCAGTAAAAGCATAAGGAAGGACAAATCGTATGGCAACAAATACATTTTATCTAAAGGTAATAGCTGCTAACAGAGTGTTTTACTCAGGAAGATGTCGTTCCATAATAGTCCCTGAGTTCGATGGCCAGAAGGAAATCCTCGCCTACCACGAGGATATGGTCATAGCCGTCGATGAGGGCGAGATGAGATTTCAGCCGGAGGGCAGTGACAACTGGGAGTACGCGGTAGTGGGAATGGGCTTCGTAGAGATAGTCAACAACCGTGTGACACTGCTTGTCGAGACAGCCGAGCATCCGGAGGAAATCGATATAGCAAGGGCAAGAGAGGCAAAGGAGAGAGCTGAGGAGCAGCTTCGCCAGAAGCAGAGTATTCAGGAGTATTATCACTCAAGAGCTTCGCTGGCCCGTGCCATGACACGACTGAAAGCAACTTCAGGAAAATAATAAATGTTAATAAATTACAAAAAAGAGGTTGTGACAACCTCTTTTGTTTACATTACACATGAAATGAGTTACAATGGCTATATAGGTTAGTAATATGGTCATAGAAGACAGGTGGGAATATGAGGATAGTATATGGACTGGGAGTATTGCTGGAAGCAATACTGATTGCACATTGCGCAATCTGTTCCTTTAAAAAACATGACAGACTCGGTAAAAGTGTGTGTATATATGAGACGTTGACATTTGCCTGCGCTATAGTCTTTTTTGTTTTTACATTTGTGCCGGGGCACACTGTTACAGTACTTGCGAAAGGGCTTACTATGGCTCTGTTTGACTGGATGCTCATCGCTCTTATGTTTTATACACAGTATTATACAGGTGCTGTAAAGACCTTCAAGGGAGTGCAGGCTGCTTCCATGATATTTGCGGTGCTGGACACATATATGCTTATAGAGAACACCTGGACTAATAAGATTTTTGATATAGAATCCATAAAAGCTGAGAATATTAAGGTGGTATTCAATAATGACAGCCTATGGTACAGGCTGCATTTTATATTCACATATGCGTTTGTGATTCTGATTATTTTTACATATCTGTATATGATTATCAAATCATCGCGCATGTACAGGGAGGCATATGGGGCTATAGCGGTAGTTATCTTTATCGGCTTTTCGTTTGACATTGCTACTATAGGTTCGGACTCCATATATGACCTCACCATGATTATATATGGTGCTATAGCTATTATCATATATTACCTGACATACAGATATGTGCCGAATGAGCTTATAGAAAATATGCTCTCTCTTGTGGTCCGCGATATGAACAATGGTATCATCTGCTATGACAGAAAGGGCAGGTGCATATATTACAATGACCTGATGGAGGCTATTTACAGGCATGGCGGCAATATGTCTGTTTATGAAAGTAAATATAGTCAGTGGATTGAAAAGCTGGGAGACGACAGAAGGGACAGTATGACCTTCCAGACAACAGATATTGAAATAAACGGTGAAAAGCACTACTTTGAGATTGCCTACAAGCGCATATATGATGAGAGCAATCGCGTTATATGTGATTATTTTGTATACAATGACCGTACACAGATGTATGAGTCGTGGGAGCAGGAAAAGTACAAGGCATCGCATGACAGTCTGACCGGACTTTTGAACCGTGACCAGTTCTATGAGGATGTGCACGATATGGTGAACAAGTATCATGACACAACCTTCTACCTGATTTGCAGCAATATAAAGGATTTCAAATTCATCAATGAGATATTTGGAATGGAGAAGGGCAATCAGGTGCTCATAAAGCAGGCGAAGCTCATGGCATCGAATCCATCTGAGAGGACCATTTGTGCAAGGCTTATGAATGACCGCTTTGCGCTGTGTCTGCCAAGAGAAGAGTTTGATGAAAAAAGAGTGGCAGATTCAATAAAAGAGCTGCAGCGTGAGTTTTCGGGCAATTCTTTCCATCTGCATACATACATGGGTGTGTATGAGATAAGAGACAGGGATGAGGCTGTCAGCATTATGGTAGACAAGGCTAATATAGCGGCAGACACCATAAAGAATAATTACGACTGCTGTGTGGCGTACTATGATGAGCATCTGCTTGAGATATCAATAGAGCAGAGACGTCTGCTCGGTGAATTTGAGCCGGCATTGCAAAATGATGAGTTTGTCATGTACTTACAGCCACAGGTGAAACGTGATGGTGCTGCAAAGGGCGCAGAAGCGCTTGTACGCTGGGTTCATCCGTCAAGAGGCATCCTGACACCGTATGCTTTTATTGATATTTTAGAGAACGCAGGTCTCATTTACAAGCTTGACCTCTATATATGGGAAAAAGCAGCACAAAAGCTTGCAGAGTGGAAGGAAAAAGGCTATGGAAGCTATCATATATCTGTAAATATATCTACAAAGGACTTTTACATTATAGATATATATGAGACCTTTACAGGCTGATTAATAAATATGGCATAGCAGCGTCCAATCTGCATCTGGAGATTACAGAGACAACGCTGATGACCGATTTTGAGAAGAATATGAATATTATCCACAAGCTTCAGGGCGTAGGCTTCAGGGTGGAGATTGATGATTTCGGAAGCGGTTACTCATCACTCAACATGCTAAAGGACATCAGTGCTGATGTACTGAAAATCGATATGGGCTTTCTTCGCAAATCTGAGAACGAGGTCAAGGGACAGGATATATTAGAGAGTATCATCACGCTTGCAGGCAAGATAGGCATGGACGTCATCACAGAGGGTGTGGAGACGAAAAAGCAGCTTGATATGCTTACAATGATGGGATGTCATGAGTTCCAGGGATATTATTTCTCAAAACCGGTACCGGTATCTGAGTTTGAAGAAAAGTATCTGGTATAGCTATCATGTATATCTATTATGTATATCCAATATATATTTTAGGTATTGTGCAAAATTTAATACACTGTATATTTGGGGCGGGTATTGAAATATCCGCCCTTTTTTTCTATAATAATAAACCGTGTGGATTGCTGTAAATATGTAATTGCTGTGGGTCACACGAGGGTGTGGCAGATAACAGCGAATATGAGAAAAAGAGGCGAAAAAATGACTGAAAAAGAAAAAATAAGGATTCAGACATCAGAGACATTTTTGCTGAGTGCGATTCTGGCACTTTCCGGAGGCTTTCAGGATGCCTACACCTACAACGTGAGAAACAAGGTGTTCTCGAATGCGCAGACAGGAAACGTGGTGCTGATGAGCCAGCATCTGATGGTAGGTGAATGGATGAAGGGACTATCGTATCTTTTTCCAATCCTTTCATTTGCACTCGGTGTGCTTGTGGCAGAGAGAATCGGGCATAGATATAAGAAGGCAAAGCGCATCCACTGGCGTCAGATAGTGGTGGCGATAGAGATAATCATACTGTTTGTGGTGGGCTTCATACCACACAGGTACGACATGATAGCGACCATGCTTGTATCATTCAGCTGTTCTATGCAGGTGCAGTCCTTCAGAAAGGTAAACGGCTACGGCTATGCCAGCACCATGTGCATCGGCAATTTAAGAAGCGGCACAGAGAGCCTGTCAATATATCTGCGTGACAGAAATATCGGGGCACTGAAAAAGACTGCGCACTACTATGGAATCATTCTGATATTTGCAATAGGAGCAGGTATAGGCGGAGTGTGCTCACTGCACATAGGAATACGCGCTATATGGCTTCAAGCGTGCTGCTTGCCATTGTATGTACAATGATGGTCAGGGAACACAGATAAACAGTTACAAATAGTCACGAAATATATATAACGGAGATACAATATAAAATGAAATTATTAAAGCAATTTCTCATCATACTTGCGATTTCGTTTTTAGGTGAGATACTCAAATATTTACTGCCATTGCCTGTTCCGGCGAGCATATATGGCATGGTTATACTTTTCATAGGTCTGCTGACAGGCCTGATACCGCTAAACTCTGTAAGGAGTGCAGGCAAATTCATGATAGAGATAATGCCTGTCATGTTTATCTGCGGGAGTGGGGCTTATGTCATCCTGGGGCAATCTTAAGCCGGTGCTCGTACCGGTGATTGTAATCACGGTTGTGGCACTTCTTACTGTAATGATTGCTACAGGACATGTTTCACAGCTCGTAATCCGTATGCAGAAGCGCAAGAGCTGATGCTGGACAAAATAAATAAGATAGAGGATAATCATAATGGATAATTTGTTTCAGACATCGCTTTTTGCCGGTGTCACAGTAAGTCTGGTTGCATATCTGCTAGGTATGCTTTTAAAGAAGAAGTTTAAGCTTGCAATACTCAATCCGCTTCTCATTTCAATAGTACTGACCATCATAGTGCTTGTTGTGGCAGATGTGGATTATGACACATACAATAAGGGGGCATCGTACCTTAGCTGGTTTCTGACACCGGCCACGGTATGCCTTGCGATACCGCTCTATGAGCAGTGGACACTGCTCAAGAAAAATATAGCAGCAGTCGCGCTCGGACTCACGGCAGGCGTCATAACAAGTCTTGTGACAGTGCTTGTGTTGTCAGTGCTTATGGGGCTTTCACACGAGGACTATGTCACACTGCTTCCAAAGTCCATCACGACAGCTATCGGTATGGGCGTATCAGAGGAGCTCGGCGGATATGTGACCATTACTGTCGCAGTTATCGTCGTGACAGGTGTGCTTGGAAATATACTCGGAGAGTTTGTTTGCAAAATATTCAGAATCACTGAGCCTATATCGAAGGGACTGGCGCTTGGCGCTTCATCACATGCCATCGGAACAGCGAAGGCTATCGAGATTGGCGAGATAGAGGGCGCCATGAGCTCTCTTGCTATCGCGGTGGCAGGAATACTTACTGTGGTGTTTGCATCGGTGTTTGCAACTTTTATTGATTTGTCTGAGCGCTTCATGCGCGTTGGCTTTTTTACAGAAAGGAGCTATATTTATATGATAATTACAATTGCTAGAAAGTGCGGTTGCGATGCAGATACTATCGGTAGAGCAGTCGCTGAGAAATATCATTTACATTTCATGGACAGAGAGGCTATTGCGGCCGGTGCCAAAGAGGCAGGCTGCTACGATGAGTATGAGGAGTTTTACAGTGAGAGACCGGTTAATTCCCTGCTTTACTCTATTGTGATGGAGACGGAGGAGGATAATGTGCTGCATGATACTCCGGCTATGGCTCTTACATTTATTGACAGGCTGCCGCTTGAGGACGGCTGTGAGGGATATGTGATTCAGGGACGATGTGCAAACTTGCCTTTCAGGGAAGAGATGATGTTGTCTCAGTTTTCCTGACAGCGAATGATGCATTCTGCGTTGATACTGTGGCTGATACACATGGAGTCTCAGTGAGAAAGGCAAAGACTGTTGTGCGTGAGACAAATGACAACAGAAAGACCTATCACAAATACTATACCGGACAGGAGTGGGGGCAGGCAGAAAACTATGACCTGTGCCTGAATGTGGCAAAGCTCGGTGTAGATGGTGTGATTGCGATGATTGACAGCTTCATACAAAATAGAAAATAGAAGTGTATATACAAAAGCCGAATCCATGGGAGTGTGAGTATCGCTTTTGGGGTTATTTTATGTGTTTTTGAAAATAAAAATTCAATGTTGGAAAAATCATATTTTATCATTGGTTGACTTTCAGAAAAAATTTATCTATTATTAAAATAAGATAAAATTGTTAACTGTTCAGTATAACTTACAGTGGCGTGGAAAGAGGTAAAACAGGAGTAGGGAAACTGGTATGAGAAGGAAAAACAGAGGGAAACAAACGCTTAAAAAGAAGATGCTGAGTATTCTTCTGCTCAGTGCAATGTCAAGTATTCTTGCAGTAGTAATCGTGTCGTATATGACGATCCGAATGATACAGAATGACGGTATCAAGGAGAGTATGCAGATATATCTGGAGCAGATTACACGAGAGATGGACAGTGATTACTATGACATGATCGGTATTGTCAATCAGATGAGTCCCGATGGACTTATTGGAAGTGCGACAGAAAGATATTTGAGTTCAAATGATAACTATGATCGATATTTGGAGCAGAAATTTCTCAGAGAAGAACTGATAAAGCTTGGATATGTGAATACAAAGCTTCTTGGCATCACTTATTACGATCCGAAAGAGCAAAAAGAATTGATCGGAAATTTTAACGTCAGGGTGCTGGACCCGACATATCAGACAATCTCTAAAGTGGTAGTAGGTGCCGATAATACCATTCAGGCCATGCATGATTCCTATCTGGGAATTAAGGAGACACCGGTAGTATCCGTGATGCGAAGAGTTTCTTTTGGTAACCAAAAGATGCTGGATATTTATGCAGAAATTGAGCCTGATATGAGTGTTTCAGATCAGCTTAATAAAGAAAAATGGCCATATACCTATATGGAGATGGATGAAAATGGCATTGTGCAGTACAGCAATAATCCGGTGATTGTCCGGGGCCAAAAGATTTTGTCGGAATTACCGAAAAAAGAAGGATATGCTGTAACAAATCAGGAAGGATATAAAATCATGGTGTATCGCAGTACCATTGGATATGCCAATGCCATTGCACTGCCGGAAAATATCTATCAGAAAGAAATGAATATGTGGAGATTGAAGCTGGTGGTTATCATTCTGGCAACATTCGGTATTTTTTCCTGTTCTGTTATTTACCTGTACAGGTTGATATGCAAACCACTTAATCAGTTACAAAAACAGATTATCCAGGTAGGAAATGGGGCATTACATGGAGAAAGGCAGGAATATGAGATCAAGGAATTTGATGACTTGATGCACGAAGTGGAGCAGATGAAGGAACAAATCAGAAATCTGATTGATGATGTTGTGGAAAAAGAAAAAAATATTCAGCGGACGGAATATGAGAAGCTTCTGTATCAGATCAATCCTCATTTTCTGCTCAATACACTAAATTCTGTTCAGTGGATGGCCAGAATGAGCAAACAGAATAATATTATGGAATTTGTGCAGCGATTAAAAAGACTGTTGTCCTACAATCTGGGAAAAGAGGGAATGCAGACAACACTTCGAACAGAAATCGATATTGTGAAAGATTACATAGCATTGGAACAGATGCGTTACGATTTTGTGATTGAGATGAATGTGGAAGAGGGACGTTATCTGGAACAGCCGACGGTAAGGATGCTACTGCAGCCACTGGTAGAAAATGCCATACGATATGGACTTGGAGATGATGAAAAGATCACAATTCAGGTCTTTGAGGATAATATCAGGGGACTGGCGGGCATCACAATATTAGACAGCGGTAATGGTCTGACCCAGGAGGAAATTTATCAGATCAATGAACCATTTGACTACGATGTAAAAAAAATGCAACATGGAAACAGAGGAATCGGTCTGCGATATGTAAAAGCAATGTTGGACTCTTTTTATGAAGGAGAAACGACTCTGTTTGTAAATTGCAAAAAAGGATATGGAACCAAAATTACAATTTTGATTCCGATTCAGGAAGAACTTCGGAACAAAATAAAAATTACAGGAGTTGAGACAGAAAAAGAAGGTAAGGAGAAATGAAAGTATTAGTTGTTGACGATGATAAACTGGCAAGAAAAGGTTTGATCTCCATAATGGATTGGAAGAAATACGGATTTGAAGTTGTGGGGGATGTTCAGAACGGTCGTAAAGCGCTGGAATTTCTGAAGGATAATGAAGTGGATATTGTATTCACGGATATAGACATGCCGGAGATCGATGGAATTGAATTGATGAAAATGTGTAAAAAGGAATATCCGGAGGTGAAATTTGTAGTCTTTTCCATGTATGAAGATTTCCGTTATGCGCAGAGTGCTCTGAGACTGGGAGCTTTGGACTATATATCCAAGATAAGTTTTGAAGGGGATGAGTGTGACCGGATACTGGAACTTGTGGAAAGAAAATATAAGGAAAATCATTCCCAAAAAGAAACCAGGAATGAGGATTCCGAACTCATAAAAAGGTTGGAAAAAGCGTGGATGAACACCAGATGGATCTTCAATGACAGCGAGTTCAACAGACTGTATGAGTTAACCAGGGGAGTGGAGTTACGGACTGCTGAAAGGGTTTTCATAAAAAGCTTCCACAGCCTCCAGAAACTCACAGGAGAAGAACTGGAATTTCCATCCTTATCTTCCGTGGATTCCATGCTGGAATGGGTGAAACAATGGAAAGAAAACCTGTATCAGACATGTCTGCAGACAGATAAAACAAAGGATATCTATATGTTTGCAAGAGTGATCCTGTATACAGATGAACATATAGAAGAAAATCTGAAGTCGGAAGAGGCAGCAGCACAGATCGGAATGAGCAGAAGTTATTTCAGTACGAGATTTAAGGAGATGACCGGTGATACCTTTCATAATTATGTGATCAGCAGAAAAATGTATGCAGCTGCCCAAAAGATGGCAAAAGGAACAGAAAATATAACACAGATTGCCTCGAATCTGGGCTATGACAATTTTTATTATTTTACAAAGGTATTTTCGAAGGAATACGGATGCATGCCAACAGAATATGTAGGAAGAATAAAAAAATGTTCGATTTAATTCGGACATTTTTGAATTAAAAAAAAAGCTGTGAAATCAGGAACAATATCGTCTAGTGAAAAATATGGTTACAGGATAAACTATCTATAAAAGAAGGGAGGTTTACTCATGTACATAAAAAGATTTGTGAAACACTATTACATCATGCTAATCCCCGCATTGCTGTGGCTGTTCTTTTTCAGCATTGTTCCAATGTTTGGAATTGTTATGGCTTTTCAGGATTACAATCCGGGACAGGGCATTCTCCACTCAAAGTTTGTTGGTCTGGCTAATTTTGAGTACATGTTTCAGATGAGTGACATTAAACAGGTTCTACGGAACACAGTTGTTATTGCCGTTGGCAAGATCATTGGAAATATTATTATTCCACTGGTGTTTGCTTTGTTGTTAAATGAACTGGCACTGAAGAAACTGAAGCGTCCAATCCAGACAATCGTATATTTACCGTATTTTCTGTCATGGGTTATTCTTGCGAAGATTGTGCTGAATATTTTCGGTTATACGGGACCGGTGAACCAAATCATAGAATTTTTTGGAGGCGAAGCGGTCAACTTTTTTGGAGAAGCAAAGATATTCCAGCCTCTGGTGATTGGTACGGATATCTGGAAAGGATTCGGCTACAATACAGTCGTTTATCTTGCAGCAATCCTGGGAGTGGATGGATCATTGTATGAAGCTGCAGCAGTAGACGGTTGCGGACGATTCAAAAGAATCTGGCATGTGACTTTACCGGGCATCAAGACAACAGTAGCACTTCTTGCTATCCTGTCGCTTGGAAACATCCTGAATGCAGGATTTGACCAGGTTTACAACCTGTATAACCCATTGGTTACTCAACAGGTGATATTATTGACACTTGGGTATACAGAGCCGGTTTGCAAAATCTCCAGTATTCTCTGGCAACGGCCGTTGGTTTATTCAAATCTGTAATCAGTCTTGTATTGATTACGGTTGGCTACTGGCTGGCAGATAAATTTACCGGTTATAAACTGTTTTAGGAGGTGACAAACTATGATTGAGAATAAAAGCCTGAGATCAAAGATTTTTGATATTTTAAATATTGTGATTCTCATTGCGATTACTTTAATCTGTATTGTGCCGGTATGGTACGTTCTCTGCGTGTCATTGAGCAGCAGGGAAGCAGTCAATGCGGGAAAAGTTGCACTTTGGCCGGTTGGCTTCAACCTGCTCTCCTATAAAAAAATCATGGGAGAGACCGCATTTTTCGGTTCGTTTTTGGTATCTATTAAGAGAGTTTTGCTGGGAACCGGAATCAGTATGGTATGTATCCTTATGGCAGCATATCCATTATCCAGAACAAAAAAACAGTTCCCGAAAAGAGATATCTTTATGTGGATATTCGTGTTCTGCATGTTATTTAACGGAGGAACGGTTCCGTGGTATATCACCATGAAAAATTATCATCTGATGGATAACATTTTTGGACTGGTACTGGGAACAGGCCTTCAGGTATTTAATGTGATACTTGCAGTGAATTTCTTTAAAAATCTTCCAACAGAACTGGAAGAGGCGTGTTTTGTCGATGGCGGCGGACCTTGGAGAACTCTGATATCTATCTACATACCATTGGCAAAACCTATGGTCGCAACAGTTGCACTGTTCACCATGGTTATGTACTGGAATGAATTCTTCCAGGGAATGGTTTTAAGTACAAGACAGAGCAGTTATCCACTGCAGACCTACATCCAGCAGATGGTAGTAACCCTGGATTATTCTACAATGAATGTGGATCAGATTGCGCAGGCGATGAAATTAAACAATCTTTCATTAGATTCTGCGAAAATATTTATAGCTATGATACCGATACTGATTGTTTACCCATTCCTGCAAAGATTTTTTGTAGAAGGTATTACACTGGGATCAGTAAAAGGATAAAGGAGGAAGAAAATATGAAGAAAAAACAGTGGATTGCATTTGCATGTGCGATGGCATTAGGTGTGACATCACTGGCAGGATGCGGAAAATCAGAAGAGAACACACAGAAAAAGGCAGTAGGGAGGCAGAAGGAACAGCAAAAGAAGATCTCCCGCTGTCAAAATATCCGGAAACCGTAACGGTTCATCTGGGCGGTTCAATGAATTCAAATGCCAAGATTCCTGACGGAATGAGCTATGATGACAATGCCTATACACGACTTTTGAAAGAAGACCTTAATATTGAGGTTGCATACGACTGGGTCGCATCATCTACAGACTATGATGAAAAAATGAATTTGTGTATCGGAAGTAACACAATTCCGGAATTGATGAACGTAAATGCAACACAGTACAGGGCACTTCTGAAATATGATATGATCCAGCCGCTTGATCAGTATTTTGATGACTATGCTTCTGATGCACTGAAAGCATATGTGGAATCAGGTGGAGAAGAGCTGAAAAAATGTATCTCAAATGATAAGGGAGAGATAATGGCAATCCCGGCTCCGAGTATGATGGGAGGAGAAGTGAACGAAATGTGGATCCGTCAGGACTGGCTGGATAATCTTGGACTGGAGGTTCCAAGAACCTGGGATGAAATGGCAGCAGTAGCAGAGGCATTCGTAACCCAGGATCCGGATGGTAACGGAGAAGCTGATACCATTGGAATTCTTGGACCGAGCAATTCAGATCACATGAATGCAATTGGAGCAAACCAGTTTGGACTGGATCCATTGTTTAGCAGCTTCCAGTCTTATCCACAGTACTGGCTGCAGGATGAGGATGGAACTGTAGAATATGGTTCTATTCAGCCGGAAACCAGAGAGGCACTTGAAAAAATCTCAAAACTGTATACAAATAAGCTGATCGATCCGGAAATGCTTGTAAGAAGCGACAGCAAGGAACCTCTTTTGTCCGGAAAAGTTGGTATCTTCTTTGGACCATGGTGGTCTGGTTATACGGTGTCAGATACTACACTTGCAGGCGAAGCGGATTGGAGAGCATATTTTACACCACTGTCTGAGGACGGGAATTACTACGCTCATATGCCAAATCCTACAAGTAAATATGTAGTAGCAAGCAAAAGCTGCAAGAACCGGAGGCTGCATTTAAGATTGTTAACTATCTGATCAAAAATGAGCAGCAGTGGGTAGTAGATGGTATTACCTCCACAGAAATGGGTACTGCGGATTTTTATCCTTTGTATAATGGCTACGATAATGCAGATGAGATTGAAGTATCCACTGAGACTCTGGAAAATATCTTGCAGGTGAGATTACAATGGATGATGTTGATTTCTCAAACATAAACTGTTAAAGAATGATATGGAAGCAGTTAAGGAACTGAAAAAAGAACCTTATGATGATTTCAGCCTGGACAAATGGAATCTGGACAGTGACATTGCCAAAACTAATCTTCCAAGACTTGTGTCACTTTTGGTTGGTGGATCTCCGTTAGTAAATGATAAATATGTACCGGTTTACAATGCATATAACGGTCAGACAAAAACCATGGAGCCAAATGGGCAAACCTTAAAAAAATGGAAGAAGAAACATTCTCAAAGATCATTATGGGAAAAGCAGATATCAGCGAATTCGATACTTTCGTTGAAAACTGGAAGAATCAGGGTGGCGACCAGATTCTCAAAGAAATCAACGATGAATTAAGTAAGTAAAAAAGACAGCGGCTGATGGTGTTCTTCAGCCGCTGTTTTTACGATGGAGGTATAAAATGAGAGAAAACAAAGTAGTTTACGGACTAATCGGATATGGCGGTATGGGCAGATGGCATACGAGATTCTTTCAAATGTTCCAGAAGCTGTAATTGGTGGTATCTATGACATCAAGGAAGAAAAGAGGGAAGAAGCGAAAGAGAAGGGGTTTTCTGTATATGAAACAGAAGAAGCCATGCTGGCAGATTCGGACATCGATGTGGTTCTGATTGCCACTCCAAATGACTGCCACAAGCCTATCGCTATCCGTGCAATGCATGCAGGAAAAAACGTGATATCGGAAAAACCGGTGACATTATCTTCCGCTGACCTGCTGGAAATGGAAAAGGTAGCCAAAGAGACAGGAAAACTTTTCACCGTGCACCAGAATAGACGTTGGATGATGATTTCCTGATCATCAAAAAACTGGTAGAGGAGCAGAAACTGGGGCATGTTTTCCGGATCGAGAGCCGTGTCCATGGTTCAAGAGGAATCCCTGGGGACTGGAGAAAAGAAAAGGTACATGGGGGCGGAATGGTCCTGGACTGGGGTGTACACCTGCTGGATCAGATTTTATATATGTACGGAGATAGAAAGATCGAGACGGTATACGCGTCACTTACCAATATCACAAACCAGGAAGTGGACGATGGGTTCACTGCTATTCTGACCTTTGAAGGCGGAACAGAAGTCCTGGTGGAAGTCGGCACCAACAATTATATATCACTGCCAAGATGGTATGTACTGGGTAAAGACGGTACCGCAGTAATCAGGGACTGGCAGTTAACCGGTGAGATTATACGTAAGACCGGTAAGACAGAAGAGACGGTAATACCGGTTAAGACAGCAGCTGGCCTGACAAAGACCATGGCACCGAGACGGGAAGATACTATTGTAAAAGAGGATTTACCAAAGGTGTCCGGAGATATCGCTGATTTCCACAGAAATGTGGTTGCAGTAATCCGAGATGGAGCAGAGCCGGAGATCAAGCTGTTCCAGGTGATGCGTGTCATGAAGTTGATGGAGGCAATCTTCCAGGCGGCAGAGACAAAACAGGTAATCGAATTTCAGGACCAGGTGTAACAGGAAAGGCATTGAGTAGTTATAACATAAAAATAAAAGACAGTTGTACATGTTCTTTGAGAGTGCATGTAACAGAACAGGAGGAAATAAGTATGAAACAGATCAAAATCGGAACCTGCGTACCAGGCCCCGTAGCAGAAGAATGGTTGAAAGGATTTGTTGGAAAAGGTTTCGAAACATTTTCCCTCAATTTCCATATGTCACTGGAAGGAACAGATCTTGATAAACTGGCCCTGAGCACAGAACAGATTCTTGCCGGTACAGATTCAAAGATCACTACACTCGGATACTACTGTAATCCAATCCAGTATCCAGAGCACAGAAAGACATTGGAAAAGGTAATTTGCACTGCTGAAAAATTCGGAGCTACCCATGTAAGCACCTTTGCAGGAGCCTGGGAAGGAAAACCGGTAGAATCCGCATACGAAGAGTTCGGAAAAGTGTTCCGTGAACTGGCAGAACTTGCAGAAGAAAAGGGCGTAAAGCTGGGTATCGAAAACTGTCTTATGGATGGAACCTGGGAACATGCCACCTGCAACATCGGTTTCAACCCGAAAGCCTGGGAAGTCATGTTTGAGGAAGTAAAGAATGATAACTTCGGACTTGAATGGGAGCCGACCCACCAGATGGTACAGTTGATCGATCCTGTGACAGAGCTGAGAAAATGGTGCAAAAAGATAGTCCATGTACATGGAAAAGATGCGACCATTGACTGGGATGCAGTAAGGCACGGCGGTATCTCCGGAGCAGTTCCTTTTGTATGGCATCGTATGCGGGATTTGGTGACACAAACTGGAGAGATATCATTTCTATCTTAAGAAGCAACGGATATGAGGACGATATCTGTATCGAAGGATATCACGATCCGGTATACCGGGGAGAACTGGAGATGACAGGACAGCTTCACGCACTGAACTATCTGAAATGGTGCAGAGGCGGAGAGTTCACACCAACTCCATGGGAGAAATAACAAAGATATAACAGAGACAGAAGAAACAGGAGGGTATTTCTATGAAACTTGGGTTTATCACATCCATCCTTGACAGCTGGACCTATGAAGAAATGATGGACTTTGCATCCGGACAGGGATTTGAATGTGTGGAAGTGGCATGCTGGCCACAGGAAAAAGCAGAAAGAAGATATGCAGGGGTAAGCCATATTGATGCAGAACGGGTTAACCAGGATGACGCATATGCAGAGCATATTGTAGAATATGCTAAAAATCAGGAGTGGAGATATCGGCACTGGCCTATTATCCAAACGTGATGGTGGCAGATAAAGAGAAAAGCGCAACCGCTGTGGAACACCTGAAACAGGTGATTCTTGCAAGTAAAAAATTAGGTGTGGGCATGGTCACGACATTTATCGGAAGGGACCAGACCAAAAATATACAGGAAAATCTGGAACTGGTAAAAGAGATATGGCCACCTATCATAAAACTGGCAGAGGAATGTGACGTGAAGATCGCCATCGAGAACTGTCCGATGCTTTTTGGCAAGGAACAGTGGCCGGGAGGACAGAACCTGATGACAACACCGCCAATCTGGAGAGAAGTATTCCGGATCCTGGACAGTGACCATCTGGGCATCAACTATGATCCATCCCACTTTATCTGGCAGATGATCGATTATATCCGCCCGCTTTACGAATTCAAGGATAAGATCTTCCATGTCCATTACAAGGATATAAAGATATATAAAGACAAGCTGGAATCCTGCGGCATCATGGCATATCCTCTGGAATATATGTCACCGAAAATCCCTGGACTTGGAGATGTGGACTGGGGAAAATATGTGTCAGCGCTTACAGACATCGGATATGATGGCTATACCTGTATCGAGATCGAGGATAAGGCTTTTGAGGATTCCAAGGAGAAGGTTGAGAATTCCTTGATCATCAGCAAGAGATATCTGGAACAGTACGTGATTTAGTAAAGGAGATAATACCATGAGAAAATTAAAAGCAGGAATCGTAGGATGCGGAGGAATCGCCAACGGAAAACACCTTCCAGCTATGAAAAAAAGTGGTCTTTATGAGATTGTAGCTTTCTGTGACATCGTCAGGGAACGTGCAGAGAAAGCAAAGGAAGAATATGGCACAGAAGATGCAAAAGTATTCGAAGACTATAAGGTGCTTATCAAAGAGGACCTGGATGTTGTATATGTAACTACACCGAACCGCTCCCATGCAGAAATCTCTATCGCAGCCATGGAAGCAGGAAAAGATGTTATGTGTGAAAAGCCAATGGCAAAGAATTATGCTGAGGCACAGAAAATGGTGGAGACTGCAGAGAAAACAGGTAGAGTCCTGAACATCGGATATCAGAACCGTTATCGTTCAGATTCCCTGTACCTGAAAGAAATGTGCAAGGCGGATGAACTGGGAGAAATCTATTTTGCGAAAGCTCACGCACTCAGAAGAAGAGCAGTTCCTACCTGGGGTGTATTCTTAAATGAGGAAGAACAGGGAGGCGGTCCACTGATCGATATCGGAACCCATGCATTGGATCTGACATTATGGATGATGGACAATTATGAAGTAGAGTCTGTAACAGGACAAACATTCCGCAAACTGGCTGATCAGACCAACCAGGGAAATGCTTTTGGCAACTGGGATCCTGAGGAGTTTTGCGTAGAAGATTCCGCTTTCGGATTCATCCGTATGAAAAACGGTGCAGTGATTGAACTCGAAGCTGCCTGGGCACTGAACACACTGGAGGTTGATGAGGCCAAGACAAGTCTGTGCGGAACAAAAGCCGGAGCAGATATGAAAGATGGCCTGCGAATCAACTACATCCATCACAATAAACAGGTAGTAGAGAAGCCAGCATTATCCGGTGAAGGAGTAGCATTCTTCTCAGGAGAAGAAAAACCAGCAGGGGATTATGAACAGGAACTGTTCTACCATATCGTTGCTGACGGAGCTGAGCAGATAGTAAAACCTGCACAGGCTGCAGTTGTTACCCGTGTACTGGAAGCAATCTATGAGTCTGCAAAAAGTGGTAAGACAATTTATTTTGATTAAAAGGCGATTTGACCTATACAGTTACAACAGTTCAAACATAAGGAGTAATCATGGAAATAAATAAATTACAGCAATTGCTGTCAGAAATGTCTTTGCAGGAAAAAATAGGACAGATGGTACAGCTTACCGGTGTATATTTTGACAAAGAGGCAGTGCTTACAGGTGTTGTTGACGAACAATTACCGCCGGAATGGATCATTCAGTATTCAGGTTCCGTGCTGGGAGTGATTGGTAAAGAAAAAATATGTGATATTCAGAGTAAATATATGGAACAGCATCCTCATCATATCCCACTACTCTTTATGGCAGATGTGATCCATGGATGTAGGACAATTTTTCCAATTCCACTGGGACAGGCTTGTTCATTTAATCCGGAACTGGTGTCTGAGGCAGCGTCAATAGCTGCCTCAGAGCCTCATCCGAAGGACTTAAGGCAACATTTTCTCCTATGATTGATGTTTCAAGGGATCCCCGGTGGGGCAGGATAATGGAGTCTTTTGGCGAAGACCCATATGTGAATGGAGTCATGGGGGAGGCCATGGTAGATGGCTATCAGCAGAAAAACGATGAAGGAATCGCAGCATGTCTGAAACATTTTGCAGGTTACGGGGCGGTCAATGCAGGCAGGGAATACAACGATGTTGAAATATCTCAACGGACATTTCTGGAACAGTATGTAAAACCTTTCCGCATGGCGTTGAAGGCAAAGCCTGCTATGGTTATGACCGCATTTAATGCAATAGACCGAAAACCAATCAGCGGAAATAAAGAACTTCTCAGAGATCTATTGCGGGATAAAGAAGGCTTTGATGGTACAGTGATCTCAGATTGGGGTTCCATTGGGCAGCTGAAGGAACAGGGTGTGGCAGCCGATATGGATGAAGCAGCGTCTCAGGCGATAGAAGCGGGAGTAGACATAGATATGATGAGTCCTGCTTATATGTTTCGTCTGGAAGAACTGGTGAAAAACGGGCAGATTCCGGAGTCTTTTATCGATGAAGTGCATTCAGGGTTTTGATGATGAAGAATCAGCTGGGTCTTTTTGAAAATCCTTTTGCAGGAATTGGAAAGAGTGGAAAACTCACTCAGTATAACCGGACAAAGGCATATCAGATGGCTAGCGAAAGCTACGTCCTTTTGAAAAATGAAAAAATTCTGCCTTTGAGCCAGAAACAGAAAGTTATCTGGGTAGGACCTTATGTGACATCAAAGGAATTCCTGAGCCGTTGGGCAATCTTTGGTGAGCATGAGCCTGTTGAGACAATCGAAGATATTCTTCAAGATAAGAAGATTAATGGGGTATGTATTCCTGGATGCAGAATGCTTTCTGAGGAAGAATGCAGGATCTGGCAAGTGAAACCGGTTGATTCGGATGAAGAAATAGATGAGCAGTGGCTGGAAACGATAAACCGGGAAGATACGGTTGTATGTGTACTTGGAGAACATGAATCTCAGTCCGGAGAGGCTGCCAGCAGAGCATTTCTGACTTTACCGGAAGAGCAGCAGAGGCTTTTTGAAAAAATAGTAAAACGCACGGATAATATCGTGACAGTGATAATCTCAGGAAGACCACTGGATCTGCGAAGAATCTCAGAAAAATCCAAAGCCGTTATCATGGCATGGAGACCCGGAACCATGGGGGCAGAGGGAATAGTAGATCTTGTATATGGCATGATCAATCCTTCCGGAAAGCTGGCTGTAAGTATTCCATGGTGCGTTGGACAGGTGCCGATAAGTTACTGGGATATAAAAACCGGACATGTGCTTACAGAGGATAATCTGGAGAACCGTTTCACAAGCAGATATATGGATATTCCTAATTCACCATTATATCCTTTTGGCTTTGGATTGTCCTATACAGAATTTGATATTTCGGATGTTGAAGTCAAGATAGGACAGGACAAAAGAGTGCATGTCCATTGTAATGTAAGTAACACAGGTAAAGTTGCAGGGGCAGAGGTTGTTCAGTGCTATTATGAAACATTACAAACATCTGTGGTACGACCGAAGAAGGAACTTGTCCGTTTTCAGAAGGTTTTTCTGGATCCGGGAGAAGCTAAGAGTGTGGATTTCTCTATTGATTCAGAAGAGTTTTCTTACTATGATAAAAATATGGAAATCGTTAGTAGCGGAATGCAACTTCGAATCAGTGTAGGAAACAGTAGTGACCATGAATGCGGAAGTAGTGAGATATATATTTAGGCATAAGTAGAAATAGATTTCTATCGAAGGATAATTATTACACTAAAGCAAGCGGGCTGCTTCGTCAGTCCGCTTGTGTTATTCTTTATGTTAATCGAGGTTATTAATACTTTCAATTATACATGTATGCTTTTTATTATCAGATGTGTTGCTGTAGTTAATTCCGACAAGTAAAATCTGATTGCTGTATCCTGATAAGGCTCCGTGATATCTGCGGTTTTTAATCTGTGATATGGCAGAATCAGCGGAAGCATTGTACTTAAGTTCAATTACTATTGCAGGTCTGCCACAGGCATTCGCTCTTGGAATAAAAACAAGATCAGCAAAACCTTTGCCGGCTGGAAATTCTCTGACAATATTGTAATATGCATTTGCAGTAAAATATGCCATTGTGAGAACACAGCTTAAAGAATTTTCGTCGTTGTATTTAAGAACAGATGTATATGTTTCATGTGCTATTTCTACTAATTCAGCGACTTTATCAGCATCTTCATTTAGGGTAGCATCTAATAATTCATCGCATTTTGAAATGGAGTTGGCTACTTCACTCCATGAACCGGTCTGTAATGCAAGATCATATGCAGCAGCAACCTCATAATTAGGTATATATGCCATTTTTTTGTTGGCATCATAAGCCAGATAACCTAAATGAATTAAAGCTGTAAGTGCATCATCCTTTGAAGCAACTGTAGTAAGGTCATTTTGGAAGGTATTTACATTAACTCTGATTTTATCGCCGGAAAGCATGGCGAGCACATCATCCTTTAAACCGGCATAGTTCATGGTGATAAATGTGTTGATTGATTCAAACGAGGATGTATTTTTCCAGTAAAAATCATAGTCATGATCTAGCATAGCCTGAACAACGGAATTAGGATTATACATATGAAGCCCATCTATCAGATATCCGTTATACCATGCTTTTATTGATTCAAAATCCATATCATATGTGATGCACAGTTTTTTAACTTCATCCTCTGTAAAACCAAAATATCTAGTCAATTGTTTAGATTTCAACATTGTAAACTCACGGAAGTTGTTCAGAGCTGATTCATCTTTAATTTTTTTGATTGGCAGAATACCGGTGATATATGCCAAAGCTAAAAAAGTTTTTGACTCTTCGCTCTTAAATAACAAATGAAGAAACTGAAGATAGCTGTGAACCAGTGTTTTATTTCCACCATTTCGGATTACACAATCCCATTCATCAATTATTATAACAAATGGAATACCGGAAATGTTGTAAACGGACATGAGTACAGCACTGATCATCTTGGTATAATCTATCTGATCCCCATATACCTGTTTAAGCTCGTCATAAATATATTCCTGAATTTTTTCTATCACATTATCTTTGTAAGCGTCCCAAAATGATGATACATCAATGTGTATGACATTGTATTTATTCAAATGTGCTGAATAGCTGTCCTTGGCTGCAATTTCAGAATCTGCAAAAAGCTCTGATGAATCGCAGCCTCTGCTGTAGTATGCATCGATCATTCCTGCAGCATGGGATTTACCGAACCTTCTGGCATGGCTGACACTTATGCAGTTGGCATTAGTACAGATAACTCTATTTAAATATTCAATCAGACCGGTTTTGTCAATATATAGCTGACTGTTTTTGTCTTTTGTAAAGCTGCCATTTCCCGGATTAAAATAAATACCCATTGTCCCATCTCCAATTCATTTTTATATAATCAGTATAACAGATTTGGAGGAGTGATGGAAGTAGGCAACAAGAGATTATGTGCACTGTCTACGGACAGTGTTTTTGTAATATTTTTGGATTTTTGAAAATAAAAATTCATCGTTGGAAAAATGTACGGAATTATGTTACAAACACAGCAAAAAACATCAAGAATAATGTTACAACGGGGATATATCTTGAAAAAATAGCTAATTAACGTTATAATATAATTAGCTAAAAAAGAAATGGATAGGAGGAAGGCATATGAATACAGCAACAGCAACTGCAACAGAAATGCAGAACAATTTTGGGAGATATTTGAATCTTGTTATGTCAGGACATGAAATCATTGTTACAAAGAATGGTCATGAAGTGGGAAGATTTATTCCTAAGGATGCCGCAGTATCATATTTGACGGATTCTCTAACAGGAATACTTCAGGATAATGGTAATTTAGATGAGATAAAAACCGAAAGTATGAGGGAAAAATATGGTTTTGTTGATTGATACTAACATTATACTTGATGTTTTACTAAGTCGCTCAGATTTTGTGAAGGAATCATCTATAATTTGGAAACTTTGTGAAACTGAACAGGCAAAGGGATATATATCTACATTAACTTATGCAAATATGATGTATATCATGAGAAAACAAATGACTCCAGAGCAGATAGAAGATGTATTCCGCAAGTTAAAACTTATTTTTGAGTTTGCTGATTTTAGTTCAGTTGTGCTTGAGATGGCTGTAAATATGAAGTGGAAAGATTTTGAAGATGCCATACAAAGTGCAACTGCTGAATATGTTCATGCAGACTATATTATTACGCGCAACATTAAAGACTTTACGCAAAGTAAGGTTATGGCACTTACACCTGCGGAACTTTTGGCAAGAATTTAATTGCAATGAATCTAATAATTAAAAGTGTAATATTATTGGTAAAACAGATAGGAGGCATATATGTTAAACGGTGTGGGAACAAATATTTCAATGGCATATACTTCAAATTATAATAAGAAGTCAACAGGCGATAAAATGGATATAGAGTTCGAAATAGGAAATAGTGAGCAAAACTCCTTAAATAAATGTGGGGAGAGGCAGAGTGAGCTTACTGAAATATACATGAATATGTTGTCGGAAAATAACAGTACTCTTTACAATAAATTGGTAAATAATAAAAATGCAGTTGAACAGGTGTCACCGGATAAGGAAATTCCAAATGATAAGCTGAAAAATATCGGAATGACAAGTTTTGGACTGTCTGATACAGAAAGTCAGGTAGTTTTAGCTTCATATGTGAAAACATCAAAGGAGGATGATCCTGTTGTTCAAGTGGCATATGGATATGGTGATAACAGAAAAGTATATCATGTGCATGTAAATGATGTTGATACGTCGAATGCTTCGGATCTGGAAATGTTTGCGCTTATGTCATATGAGGGGTATAAAGGAAGAACTGCGCCTGATTCGATAAATAATTACTCTGCCTATAAAATAATGAAAGCAGATGCCGGTTATGGAATGGCTTCTGCTGATGAAAATAGCTTTGTAAACAAAAAAGTGAATGCTGATTATTTATTGGAGCAAATATATGATTCATTAAAGAAGCGGGAAACAGAACAAGAAGCAAAGAGCTTTGATGTATGTGAATATTTGCTCCAGATGATAAAAAATCGTTAAAAGCAGCAACTTTCAGTGCCGAAGCATAATAATCGTATGGAATGTCTTGGTAGGATCATCAAAGTAAAAAGTCATTTCACCGTTATACTTCTTAACAATATTTTCTATACTACGCATACCAATCCATGAAACTGTGGATTCGGTTTTTTAGTTGGTAAAAGGTTGCCATTCTTGTCGATAGGATTTACACGGCAGGAATCAATGAGCGTGATAATGGTCATGTTATTTTTCTCTTTCTGAAAAACATTGAGTTCTATAAAAGGATTAACTGTTTTTTCGGCTGACTCTACAGCATTATCCATGAGATTACCGAAAAGTACACTGAGATCATCATATGTCACGAAATCAATACACTTACTTCTTATATCAATATGCAGCGCAATCTTTTTCGTAAGACATATTTTCTGGTAACGGCAGAGCAGTGCATTTAAAAGGTCATTATCGCATACCCGCACGGAGTGCTTTAACTCAGAGGAACCGAGTACGTGGGTAAGGTATGCTGCGATTTTTTCAGAATCGTGCTGTTCATTCAGTGAGGCTATGGCATTGAGATGCTTTTTGATGTCATGAATGAGAACTTTTTGTTTCTCATCCTGTGACACGAGGGCTTTGTAGTATTCTACAGAGTCGGCATCACGCTGGTTCTGAAGTGTGAGCTCTGCTATTTCGGAATTTTTTTGCTTAATATGTTCAAAAAGTCCAAAAATGAGAATATTAATAAGTAGAATAAAAAGCATGCTTATACTTATCATTGCATCAAGTTTGTTTTTCAATGGAGTTGTAAGACACAAATGTATAAAAGTAAAAGATATCCATAATGATAATATTGGAATTATACATAAGAGAAAACATTCTCTAGAAGAAAATGGTATGGTATTGTTGCTATTTTTTAACAAGGTATGTGATATAAAAAAATGTGATGATAAAATATAGTAATTTGCTGATTATAGCCATTACGAGAGTAATGTGATGTATATAAATTTCGGTATAAAAATGCACACTTATATTTGAATAAATAGTAAGAACAATGAGTTCTGTAAAGATCATTGTAATGGTAAGGATAAGTGAGTGAAAAACAGCATTTAACTTTGTGGTTTGAAATAAGCAGCAGAAAATGAATATATGAAAAATAAAAAAACTATGACATTAATATATGGATTTTGTAAAAGTGAAATTATGAATAATGTTGAGTATAAAATAAAAATTGCGATAAAGGTTTTAAAATGGGAAAAGCGATCTGAAAATATATTAGAAGTATATTGAATACAAATCAGAGCTTCTGCAATATAAATTAAAAAATAATAAATTGTAGTATTCATAATACTTACCTCTTACTTTCCATAAACATCAAATATGCTTTCTTAAATTCGGTGAATTTTCTTCTTGTTAAATACGCTGTGAACTGACCATCACAAAGGTATATCAGCTCGTGATCAAAGCTTGTTACCATAGCCATATTAACAATATAGCTGCGGTGAGACTGAAAAAAGGTAGCCTGTGGTAGATGATCTATCCAAAATTGAAGTGTCTGAGTGGAATCCAAATCAGCAGTAGAAGTGTGTACTATAACTTTTCTACCCTTTGCTTCCACATATACGATATCGCAAGTCAAAACAGACGTAACTCCGGATTTTGTTTCAACAGCGATTTTTTGATTGATAGAATAGTATAGCTCAAGTGCATCATCTAAATTTTGGAATAACCGTTGTTTATCTATTGGCTTAGATAAGTATCTGAATACATGGAATCTCATGGCGGCATCCAGATATTCGAGGTAAGATGTCACTATAAAAATAATAACGGATTCATTCTGCTTTTTTAGTTCATTTCCCACATAGATGCCGTCAAAACCGGGCATTTCCACATCTAAAAAGACGATATCTTTTTGGGATTTATCAGAAAGAAGGCTGTCCCCATCATTAAAGGTTATAATATCGAGATTATTTACTTTCTTTTTGTTGAAATATGTTTTGATTATTTGGGATAGTGACTGCGTGATAGATAAATCATCGTCACAAATAAGTATTCTCATTAAAAAATCTCCTATAAAACATAATTGTTGATATCATTATAGAAGAGTATGAGAATTAAGGCAAGAAGACGGTACGAAAAGACATAAATAAGCTATTTTTGGTTTGATTTATTCGGATAAAGCTCAACCAGCAGTTCTGTAAATCTGCGTGTTAGCTCAACGGAAGTATCATCACAAAGAGTAAGATTATCCATCACTTGAAGTGGAGTGTTAGAGAGATGTGTACATCCGTTTATTAAATAATCAGGATTTATAGATAATGTATTACATATAGAAACAAAAAGCTCAAGCTTAGATGCTGAGAGCCGCATTCAATCGCAGAAATGTGATTTTGAGAGATACCTAATTTTTCAGCAAAATCTGCTTGTGTCATATTTAATTCTTTACGACGCTGCTTAATGCGTTGTCCCATAGTAATGTAATCAAAATCCAAGATCATTAATTCCTTTCATGTTTTATGTAAATGGTAGCAGTTATTTAAATAATAATGAACAAAGTAATGCAGATATATTCTGTAATATAGATAATTTATAATTGTATGAATGAAAAAATCTGCGGGACAGTGTAAAAACGACAAATATTAGCCATATTACGACAATTTTAAGAGAAAAATGCTGTTTAGAGTAAACAATATAGATTTATTATAAAAAAAGCCTTATCATCATTTATGAGAAGATGATGGCAAGTAGAAGTTGATGAATATTTACAAAAGGAGGCAACTAATGAAGATTGCGACAGACAGAAGAAAAAACATTATTCACATGTCAAAGGTACACTTGATACGATGCTTAGAATAGAAGCAAACTCAGCATCCTGTGGTGTGATGTATGAACCTGAAAGTCCAAAAGGATTATCAAAATTTAAAAGGAAAACTAAATAATATGAGTGATAAAATAGCAGATTGGTTAATTTTACAGAAAGCTATTACCACTGACGAACGTGAACTGTATGCATATGCAGTTCATTGTTTGTTCTCGCTCCTATATCCGATTGTTTTTGCTTCGGTAATAGGAGCTTTTTTGGGAATGATAACCGAAGCGATAGCTATGATTATGCCTTTTATACTGATAAGAAAGTTTTCCGGTGGATATCATGCGGATAGCTTCAAAAAATGTTTGGTGTTATCAAGTATTGTAATTATAGTAACATTACTGATAGGAAAATACATAAAAAATATATTTATAGTAAATATCATGTATATTGCAGCAACTATATTGCTTATGGTGTTTAGTCCTATAGATTCAGTTAACAAAAGGCTGGACGATAATGACAAAAAATTCTGTAAAAAAGTAACGATATTTATTGTGGGGGTGATATTTGGTGTAGTAGGAGTTTTATGGATAATAGGATATAGATATTATACAGTGTTTATAGAGAGTGGAATAATACTTGCGGAATTATTACAATTAGTGGCAATTTGTCATAATATGATTTTTAATGAAAATGATTATAAACTGTCTATGTAATCATATAAGAGTCCGTTGCAATTATCACAGTTGCAACGGATTCTTTCGCTTTGTAGTGATTATTTTTACTTAATAAAAATTTCTAATCTATCATAGTAAAGAGAATGATATTATTAAATATCAATGATATCTATTATATTAAAATAGACCAGAAATGACTAAAAAATGTCGTCTCATGTAAATAGTATTGAAAAAAATAGAAAGATGAAGATAATTGAAATTGTCATCAACTTCGAACAACAATAATTATTGTTATGTAACTTATTAATGAGATTTTAAACGCAAAGGAGAAATTTATGAAGAAGAAAATAATTACAGCATTGACAGCCGTAATGATAATTGCGTCAAGTGCAGTTCCAACAATGGCAAATACTGTAGGATACAATTTTACATTCTATAGTCCTGAGGGATTCGTTTCAAGTAATTCCGGAACAAAGAATGATACAGAGCAAAGATATTATCTGACTATAAACAGCAGTAGTATATATTCTAATAATGTATTTGGAACAAGAATAAGAAGAGCAGCAGACAATGCTACAATGAGTAATTATGTAAAGCATACGTCTCAGGAAACATCGCGATCATATGCATATACAAAAAGTGCCAAGAAGTCAACATTGTATTATATGAGAGGAAAGAAAGATGATTGCAGTACATCAAGTAGTCAATTGAATGTTATAGGAAGAGTAACATATTAGGCATTATCAAGACCAAGGCAGATTATGCCTTGGCCTTTACAGGTTATAAGAAGGAAACTGATATAAATGAATAAAAAAACACTAATTAAAGTATGCGCAGTTACATGTGGATTAGGTCTGACACTAGCTGGATGTACATCTTCAAACAATAGTAATGAAATAAACAATACAAAAAAATATAATACAGAAATTAATTCTCAAGATACTGAAAAAACAGGAAGCAAAGAAATAATAAATAAGAAAATTGATGAAAATCTATATATTGATGCAACCTTGCAAATGCCTGAAACACAGTTAAATGAATATAACACTAAATTAAAAGATTTTAATCTGAAGGATATTATGGCATATTTGTATCCGGACATAAAAGAATCAGACTTGGTAAAAGATGATGCCGGAGGGTTTAATTATGACGATTCCTATATTGGTGGAGAAGCAGGTTCAATGAGCTATTCTAAGGATGATGATACATCATATCTGCAGTTACTTTGTGGATATGCAGATGAAAAAAAGCTTGCAGAAACTAAGGAGCTACAGTTTGAATCAATAACCGAGGCAAGGGCACAGGTAAAAGAACTGACTGATAAAATGGGAATACCGGGCGAGCTTGGTAAAGAGAATATTACGGCATTTAATAGTGCTGATTTAAACAATATACAAAGTAATATGGAACAGGATTCTGATTATAAAGACCTTCTAAGTGCAAAAAAACAGCAGAGCATGACATTTGGGACAGATACAGAAATCTATTGTTTTACATATGGAATAAAGATAGACGGTCTGCAGGTGTATGCAAATGATGATCCGATATTGCAGCAGACAAGAGATGTGCTGATTACACAGCCTGTAAACATTGAGGTTATGATATCAAATAGAGGAATAGAATCAGTTTTTGTATCAGGAATTATGGAGGAGCCTGATGTATGTAATGCAAATGTTGATATTATCGGAGAAAAGGGAATTACAGAGGCTTTAAATAAGAAATTCGGAGACGTGATACTTACGGATGAATATAAAGTTACTAATATATGGATGGAATATTTCCCACTTTTGCAGAATGATTCATTTACGGATATAAAACTTATTCCTGTATGGTGTCTTGATTTTGAAGTAAATGGAAATGGTGCTGAAGATGGTCGATATACAATTAGAATAAATGCAATTACGGGAGATGAAATAGCATGAATAAAGTCATTAGGGCAGAATTTGGCAGGACGATAAATGCAGGACTTATAATTGCGATAGCAGGTATTATTTTTTCAATATGCTTTGATTCATTTAACGATTTGATAGCCGGCTTAAGAAACGGACAGGGATATGTAGGATATTTTTTCTCCAATGCTGCTTTTGGTGGAATGTGTACCAAGTATATGCTGCCGGTATTTACAGCATTGCCATTTTCTGTAAGCTTGTGTCAGGAACGAAATAATAAAGCTGTTTCCTATATTGTTTCCAGAGAAGGAAAAAACAGATATATATTTGCAAAATTTATCGTTAGTGCTATATCCGGAGGATTTGTTGCAGTATGTGGAACTGTATTGTTGTTTTTAATGCTTGCAATGAGATTTCCTATTGCAGGAGATGAGTTTGAGGGAGCAGTAGTATCAGATTATTTTCATGAATGGAGCGCTGTATATTATCCGCAGTTATATATATTGACGTTGAGTATATTGGCATTTTGTCGTGGTGTTATATGGTCAAGTCTGGCTCTTTGTGTATCATTGTATACAAGCGATTTTATGGTAGTACTTCTCTCTCCTTTTTTGGGAAGCTATGTGCTGGTGCGGATATTTCAGATAATAAGGGTACCTGATATGGTTAGACCAGATATGATTCTTATAGGGCAGGTAGTTATAAAATCAAGTGGATTGACGCTAATTATAGCTATTGCCATATCACTTACAATTGTCACACTTATAGGTGCTTTTTTTGTTGGAAAAATGAAGGAGGGCTTAAAAAGTGGAACTATTTATTAAAGCAAACCGGGTATCAAGATATAATCTGCGTATGTTATATGAGAATATAAGAATTCCGATTGCAATATTTGTGGCTATGATATATGTAATGGAATCACTTACCAATATTGCATCTTTTAGCAGTATTGTTAATGTAAAAGTAACACCGTATGCTTTTGTATTTGTTATAAACAACTATAGAGTACAGTTTATAATAGCAGCATGTGCGATTATTATTTTCGGAAATGCGCCATATGAAAATGAGACATATCGGTATATGGTATCACGTTCCGGAAAAACGGCATGGGGACTTGGACAAGTCATATATATTATTAAAATGACACTTATATATGTTGCAGGTATTTTTGCTGCAAGCATAATTCCATATATAACCAGGATAGATTTTTCCGGAGAATGGGGTAAAATATGGGGAACATTAGGTAAAACTAACGCAGGAACACAGTATGGCATACAATTAGCGGTGTCTCCAAATATAATAGCAAATTACACACCTCTTTCTGCACTGGTAATAAGTATTATACTCGAATTTTGCAGTGTGTTATGGCTGGGACTGGTGATATATTGGGGCAATAAAATAACCGGTAAGGGTGTAGGAACTGTTATTGGTATTATATTATCGGTGCTGGATGTGTGTATAGCAAATGATTGGATGGGTTATGCGTATAAGTTTTCACCTATGAGTTTGTCTCAGTTAGAGCTGTATTATGGATATGCGGCAAAATGGGGGCTCAATCTTGGATATACATTTAGGTTCTTTAGCATAACGCTAATTGGGCTGGGAATATTATGCATTGTTTCAAATCATAAGGGAAAACTGGTAAAGAGGTTGAAAAATGGAAAATAAAAGTTTGATTAAATTGGATGATGTTACGGTTAAGTTTAAAGAGCATTTAGTATTGGACAAGGTATGTATGGAATTTGAATCTGGGAAAATATATGGAATAATAGGACGAAACGGTTCAGGAAAAACAGTGTTGCTTAAATGTGTTTGCGGATTGATGGATACAACTGATGGCACGGTGTCAGTCAATGGGAAAATAGTAGGAAAAGATGTGGATTTTCCGGAAAATATAGGTTTTATAATTGAAAATCCCGGATTTCTACCACATTATTCAGGTTTTAAAAATTTGAAGTATCTTGCATCAATACGAGGAACGATAACAGATGATGATATAAGAAGATGTATTAGAACTGTTGGTTTGGATCCGGACGATAAAAAATCAGTAAAGCATTATTCTCTCGGAATGAAACAAAGACTTGGCCTTGCACAGGCTATGATGGAAAATCCGGACATTCTTATACTGGATGAGCCGATGAATGCACTTGATAGTATAGGCGTAAGTGATATAAGAGAAATACTGCTTGATCTCAAAGGGCAGGGGAAACTGGTTATTTTAGCCAGTCACATACATGAGGATATAGAAATATTGTGTGATGAGGTCATGAAGATAGAGGATGGAAAGGTCAGTAAGATGTAAAAGAGAACCCAATAACACAATTATTGTATTTTATAAAATAATCCGCTATACTATGATTAACAGTTATAGCGGATTTTTTATGGAGGCTTTGATGGATAGAACATTAAAATTACCGGTTGGAATAGATAATTTTGAAAAAATACGAAAATCGGGCTTTTATTATATAGATAAAACGAGGCTTATAGAGCAGCTCCTGCAAAATTGGGGAGAAGTAAATCTTTTTACCCGTCCGCGTCGTTTCGGTAAGACTCTTAATATGAGTATGTTTAAGAGCTTTTTTGAAATAGGTACGGATAAATCTATATTTGATGGTTTGTATATTTCACAAAATACAGCTTTATGCAATGAATACATGGGAAAATATCCGGTTGTGTTTATATCATTTAAAGATGTTAACGGGTTAACGTTTGACAGGGCATATGATGCACTTGTCCAGATAATAGGTGAAATAGCAAATGGATTTCATTCCTAATGAATAGTGATAAGCTTAGTAAAAATGAAAAAGAGCAGTATCAGGGAATTATACAGATTAAAGATGGAAAATATCATATGAGTGATGGTGTGGTTATTTCATCATTAAAAGTGTTATCTCAGCTTTTGACTAAACACTATGGCAAGAATACTATTTTTATAATAGACGAATATGATGTACCGCTGGATAAAGCATTCCAGCACGGTTACTACGATGAAATGGTCGAGCTTATCAGAGGTATTTTGGGAAAAGTTTTAAAAACAAATGATTATTTACAATTTGCAATTCTTACAGGGTGTCTTCGTATCTCGAAAGAAAGCATTTTTACCGGAATAAATAATTTTAAAGTTTTATCGATTCTTGATGCCAGATTTGACGAGCAGTTTGGATTTTCGGATGATGAGGTGAAAAATCTTCTTGCAGACTATGGACTGGCATCACATTTTGAAGAGGCAAAGGAGTGGTATGATGGTTATCATTTTGGTAATGTGGATGTATACTGTCCTTGGGATGTTATAAATTATGTGGACAATCTTGTTGCCAATCCAACTGCCAGACCACAGACTTACTGGATAAACAGTAGCGGAAACAGCCTTGTAAGACGCCTTATAAATATAGCTGATTCGACAACCAAGGATGAGGTTGAGCGCTTAATTGCCGGAGAGTCTATTGAAAAAGTGGTTCATCTTGAACTTACGTACAATGAAATAGACAAAAATATAGATAATATATGGAGTGTACTTTTTACTACAGGATACCTGACAAAAGTAGGTGAAGTGAAATTGCCGGATAGTGAGAATTATGCACTTAAACTTGTTATCCCAAACAAAGAGGTCAGAGAAGTTTTTATTCTGCAGATACAGGAATGGTTCAAGGAAGTTGTAGCAAAGGACAATGATGAGATCAGAGTGCTGTCAAAGGCTATTCTTGAGGCTGACACTGAAAAGATTCAGAGACAGCTCAATATAATCATGGATCGTATGATAAGTATTCTGGACACTAAGGCTCGCGATAGACAGAAAGAAAATTTCTACCATGGTCTTTTGCTTGGCCTTTTGAGAGGAAGCAATCCGAACTGGCTGATCAAATCGAACAGGGAATCAGGGGATGGATTCAGTGACATTATCATAAAACCGGAGGATCCTGATTCGGGAATTATCATAGAGGTCAAATATGCAACGTCTTTTCAAGGATTGGATAAATCTTGTGAAGATGCAATGAATCAGATAAATACACGCAGATATGATGCTGTACTTCGTGAAGAGGGCAGATGCAATATCATAAAATACGGAATTGCATTTCATAAGAAGCGCTGTAAGGTGGTATCGGATAAGTAAATAGACTTAATAAAAAGATATTCTGATAAATAGGTTGATAGTAAAGTCGTGACAAAATCATTGCAATAATTAAAATTGCAATGGATTTTTTTATTTTACAACTATGACACATCACAGGTTTATAATTATCATAACAATTAAACATCAGCAATCAATCAAGGAGAAGAAACTATGAAGAAAAAGAAAATTACAGCAATAATGCAGTGATTATGATGGCAGCGGGGCTTTCAGCCTGCTCACAATCAAATGCCAAGCTAGAGGGAAAATCCGGTATTGTAAAGGATGAGGCTTCAAAGACAGAAGGTGACACCGGTGTAGTAGACCAGGCTCCGGCTACGTATGTGCAGGATGCGGAGTATGTTAACAAAGACGATATCGTGTCAGTTGATGATACAATTGAGATAAATGGAATTACTTATAAAATTGAAAAGTACGAGCATACAACGGAGTTTGGAAACAGAAATAAGGATACTGTTGCAGATTTTTTGAAAGATAGCTGTGAAGGAAATATAGATGAAAATTATAACCTGAGCAATGGCTATAGTTATCTTTTTATAACGTTGACAATCACTTATAAGGATGGAGATGATAAGCAGATTGAAGGTAATAGAAATGTGGGTGTTCTGTATGCCATCAAGGATGATATGGAGAGAATACAGGAAAACTCAGATTGTGTATATATAGACAACTATTGGCTTGGAGGAGATGAAAGTGATGTATATCATTATGTTTTAGGCAAAGGCGAGTGTATTACATCAGAGCTTGGATATATTATTCAGGATGAGGGAATACTGAAGACTCTAAGTATATTTATTATTGTATAGAGGGCAAAGATTCAAAAACCAATGATACGGTGAAGAAATATTTTAAACTGGAGCTGTAGTTATGAATAGAATATTTAAACTCGAAATAAAACGTGCTTTTAGAAATAGATTATTTGCTGCCACATTGTGTGTTGCGTTTGCAATATGTGTATGGCATTTTATGGAAAATGTGTGGATATGGAGGATGTATATTTACTCCGACACGTATCCATTGTCTGCATATGAGAAATGGATAGGTGCGGATAATGCAAGTGTGCAGCCGTTGCTGCTTTATCTGATAATGCCTGCTTTGTGTGCAATACCGTATGGCAGAAGCTTTTATTTTGATGTTAAATCAGGGTATGCTGCCCAGATCATATCAAGAGGAAAGAAGAGCGATTATATAAGAGCAAAATATGGAGCTGCATTTGTAAGCGGTGCGCTTATTGGAATGATACCACTGATGTTTGACTTTCTGCTTACTGCAATGGTATTTCCGATGGTAATACCACAGGTAGGAACAGGCACATTCCCGGTAGCGGCAATGGATATCATGTCAGGGGTATTTTATACACATCCACTTGTATACAATCTGATTTTTGTGCTGATTGATGGCTGCTTCTGGGGACTTTTAAACTGTGCGGTGTTGTGGGCGGTTAATTTTGTAAGAAACCGGTTCTGGATATTGCTGACACCGTTTATCATATACATATTTGTGTTTTGCATGGTTCATTTTGTAAACAGGGTGAGTTTATCACCGGTAATGTTTCTTAGACCAAGTGCACCGTTTAGAAATGATATCCGGGTTGTGATCTGTGCGTTTATTATCCTTATAGTGGTAAATATTATATTTTACATACATGCGGTAAAGAAAGAGCTTGTTGCTTATGAATAGGAGAATTTTTGTAAATCTGATCTTATATGATATCAGAAAAGGATTTAGGGAAAACAAGATAAAATGGATAGTCGGAGTATTCATATTTGTATTTTTTTCATTTATCACCGTCAGTGATATTAGTGTAAATTCACCGGAGCTTGGATTTTTGGCATACTTTACAAATATACTTCAGGGTATGCCGCCATACATAAAGACAGATGACAGCGTATTTACCATTCCGGTGTCATGGTTTTTGTTTTATGCATTTTTATTTTTTATGGTAGGATTTTATCCATTGTCAGATCTGTATGGTGCAGGCAAAAAGACACTGATATTGTCTGGCAGCAGGTTTAAGTGGTTATGGAGTAAGTACATATGGACGGTCATAAATGTGATTATGTATTATGCTGCAATGATACTGGTTCTTGCGGCTGTGACATGTGCAATCGGGAAGTGGAGCACAAAGCCTGATGATATGCTTATGGAAATGGGAATAGATATGCAGCAGTTTTCGACCGGAAATGAAGCGCTTGTATGGCTGATACTGCCAATGTTATGCGCCTGTACAATTGCGGTGGTGCAGCTTACTATCAGTGTTTTTGCCGGTGCGATCGCTGGATATATTGTTTCCATAGTTTATCTTGTGGTGTCTGTTTACTGGGTGAGTCCGTTTCTTATGGGAAATTATCTTATGATCATAGAAACAACAGAATCTGTGCGCTCGGAATGGATGCGGCTGCCGGAATAATAAGCTGCATTATTGTGATGGTGGTTTCTATTGTGTCTGGAAGTGTGTATTTTAACAGAAAAAATATTTTGTGAGGTATTTTTATGAAGATAGAGATAGAACATGTTTCTAAAAAGATAAAGGATGCTCTGGTACTCGATGATGTATGCATGACACTGGAAAGTGGTAATATATATGGATTTCAGGGCGTAAACGGCTCCGGCAAGACAATGCTGATGAGAGCGGTAAGCGGACTTATGTATCCTACAAGCGGTAGCATCAGGATTGATGGAAAGGTGCTTGGAAAAAATATGGCTTTTCCAGAAAAGATAGGTATGCTTATTGAGAATCCTGCATTTATAGATAGTTATACAGGCTATGACAATCTAAAAATGCTTGCATCAATAAATAAAGGTGAAGTGGATATAAGCAGGGCACTTGAAACGGTTGGACTGAATCCGCAAGACAAGAGAAAATATAGAAAATATTCTCTTGGAATGAAGCAGAGACTGGGTATTGCCTGTGCCATTATGGAGGAACCAAAGCTTCTTTTGCTGGATGAACCTTTTAACGCCCTGGACAAGGAGGGACAGGAAAAACTGTCAGAAATCATAAGGGATATGCGTGATAAAGGAAGTCTTATACTGCTTAGCTCTCACGATAAGGATGAGCTTGAAAATCTATCCGATGTAATCTATCTGGTGGACAGCGGAAGGTTTAAATTGAAGTAACGAGGAGAATTTATTATGAAGCAAAGGAAATCAAAACAAGTAAGACTTTTATCGGGAATGCTCATAGGAATTGTGATGATTGCTGTTTTGGCAAGGATTGTTTATCTGAATCATTGCTATCCATCCCCAAAGGTCATCACATATACAGAAAATGACACTATTAAGCTTGGAAATTATGAGATAAAGCAGACCGGATGGGAGTGGGGCGATGGCAGTCTCCTAAAAGAAAAATGTCCGGATTATGTATATAATCAGATGGATGATGGCTCAGAAAGTCCTTTTGACAGTGTGCGTGTGGGGCTTATAACCTTGTCAGTTACCAAAGTAAAGGACGATACAACATCACTTGATCTTACAAGCCTTACGTTTGAAATGGGAACTAATGGTAATCAGTATGACATGGAGCTGTTTTTTAAATTAAATCCAACTTTGGAAGCTTTGGAGATAAAGCTTAATGCCGGTGAGGAGGCGTCCTTTGTTATACCATATACAATGAATGAGCAGCAGGTATCAAAGAAAGACTGGAACAGGGTAGATAAGATGAAGCTGTATATGGTGCTGCAGTATTATCCGCAGAAGATAAGGTTGTGTTGTACTGGTTAATAAAAAGTTTATAATTTTTATTAGCACTCGCTATTGACGAGTGCTAATAATGGTGCTATAACATACTTGTAAACAAAAGAAAGCAAATTTCCAAAAGGAAAGTTACAGGTATATAAGGAGGTATGACCTATGTTATTAACAACTACAAACAACAACTTATTTGATACATTTTTCAGTGATCCATGGTTCAATGATCCTTGGTTTGATGACAGGGACGTACAGAAGGCACAGAAGAAATTATACGGACACAACGGAAAGAGAATGATGCTCACCGATATCAAGGAAAGCGATAAAGGCTATGAGCTTGAGATGGATCTTCCGGGATTCAAAAAGGATGAGATTAAGGCTTCTTTAGAGAATGGTTATCTGACCATTACAGCAGAGAAAGGCTTAGAGAAAGATCAGAAAGAGGAAGAGGGCAAGAAGTATATCTGCAGAGAGCACTACTCAGGAAGCTGTCAGAGAACCTTCTATGTGGGTGACGAGATTGAGCAGGATGACATAAAGGCATCCTTCAAGCATGGAATCCTTCGCCTGGATATTCCAAAGAAGCAGCCTAAACCACAGGTTGAGGAAAAGAAATGTATCTCCATCGAGGGATAATCAGATATTGCAAATGATAAGCGGGCTGCCTGTGCAGTCCGCTTATACTATATGGTGTAATGTATATTGTTTAATTATGATGATAAATTGTTACAGGTAAATAGAAAGGCAGGTGAGTATAATGGCAGCAAAGAGAGATTATTATGAGACTCTCGGAGTGAACAAGAGTGCGGATAAAGAGGCAATAAAGAGGGCTTATCGTAAGCTGGCAAAGAAGTATCATCCTGATACAAATGCAGGCAATCCGCACGCTGAGGAGATGTTTAAGGATGTCACGGAGGCATACAATGTATTAAGTGATGAGAAAAAACGTAAGCTCTATGATGAGTTTGGCTTTGCAGGTCTGCAGGAGGGCTTTTCCGAGGAGGCTGCAAGACAGGCTGCACAGGGCGGTTTTGGTGGCTTCGGCGGTTTCGGCGGTAATGGTTCATTCAGTGGCTCATACAGCTCAAATGGCGGACCATTTACACATCAGGAATTTCATTTTGAGAACGGCTCCGGGGATATGGATGATATTTTCTCAATGTTCGGAGATATGTTTTCACATGGTGGCAGCTCCGGAAGTCGTGGCTCGTACAGCACAGGTGGTGCAGGGGGCTTCGGTGGAAACAGTGCAGATTGGAGTAACTTCACAGGTGGTTCAGCGCGAGGACGTTCATCGAGCCGCAAGGGTTCTGATGTTATGGCGGACCTTACGATTTCATTTGACGAGGCTGTTTTCGGATGCGAGAAATCTATTTCATTACAGGATCCGGCCACAGGCAAGGTTTCCAATCTGTCCATCCATATTCCGGCAGGAATCGAGTCTGGCAAGACAGTCAGACTTAAAGGACAGGGCAATCCGGGCAGAAACGGTGGTGCAGCCGGAGATGTGCTTCTCAAGGTAAATGTGACACCGAGCAGTGAGTTTGAGCGAAAGGGGCAGAATGTATACAGTACAATCCGTGTTCCGTTTACGACAGCGGCTCTCGGTGGTAAGGCGAGAGTGCATACTCTTTATGGAGATGTGGAGTGCAGCATCAAGGCAGGTACACAGGGCGGCAGCAAGATACGTCTCAAGGGCAAGGGTATTTCGAGCATGAAGAATCCTTCAGTAAAGGGAGACCAGTATGTGACTGTTGAGATTTCGGTTCCACGCAGCTTACGCCAAGGGCTAAGGAAGCGCTTGAGGAATACAGGGCTGTGAGCTGATGAATTTTATGTGCTTTATATATGGAAAACATATTTGAAATCCGCTATACTATAGGTATTATAGTACAGCGGATTTTTTGCTTGATGAGATTTTAAAAGGAGAGACTATGGGAAGATTTTTAAATCCGGATAACAGTTCATTCCAGGATGTCATTAACTCTGAGATATATGTTGATAAAACAGGTTTGCTGGATTACACAAACAGTGTGATAAATACCACATCAAAATTTATATGTAACAGCAGACCGCGCAGATTCGGTAAATCTATTACAGCAGATATGATGGCTGCATATTATAGCATGGGCTGTGATTCGAGAGAACTGTTTATGGGATATGATATAAGTAAGAAGGGTAGCTTTGAGAAATATCTTAATAAATATGATGTGCTGCATCTGGATATACAGTGGTGTATAGAACCGGCAAAAGGTCCGGAAAATGTTGTATCATATATTATAGAGAATACAGTCGCTGAGCTTAAACTTGCATTTCCGGATGTGAAGGTTGAAGGGAGAGTTACGCTTTCAGATATGCTTTCACAAATAAATGCACAGACAGGAAAAAGATTCATAGTGATAATAGATGAGTGGGATGTTCTGGTTCGCGATGAGGCAAATAATCAGTCGGTACAGGAGGAGTATATTAATTTTCTCAGAGGACTTTTTAAAGGTTCATCGGCTACAAGATATATTGCGCTTGCATATCTGACCGGAATCTTGCCGATTAAGAAGCTTAAGACACAGTCGGCACTTAATAATTTTGAAGAATTCACTATGATATCTCCTGGGGGATTTGCGCATTATATTGGTTTTACAGAGGATGAAGTGAAGAAATTATGCGAAAAGTCCGGACGTGATTTTGAACTTGTGAAGAAATGGTATGATGGTTACCTGCTGGGTGAATATCATATATATAATCCAAAAGCTGTGAGTAATGTAATTAAATGGGGGAATTTTCAAAGCTATTGGAGCCAGACAGGCACATATGACTCTATCCAGCCACTTATAAATAAGGATTTTGATGGTCTTAAGAGTGCTATAGTTGAAATGATTTCAGGTGCAGAAACAGAGGTTAAAACTACTACATTTCAGAACGACATGGTTACATTCAGAAATAAAAATGATGTTATGACGCTGCTTATACACCTTGGATATCTGGCATATGATCAGAAACGGCAGATGGCATATATTCCGAATGAGGAAATTCGTATGGAGTTTATGAATGCGGTTGAGGATGATAAGTGGAACGAGCTTATAGAGTTTGAAACCCAGTCAGAACGGCTTCTTGAGGCAACGCTTGATATGGAAGAAAAAGTGGTTGCGGAATATATTGATAAAATTCACAACGAGTATGCTTCCACTATACAGTACCATAATGAAAATTCATTGAGTAGTGTGCTTGCCATAGGATATATTTCGGCCATGAAATATTATTTTAAGCCTGTACGTGAAATGCCAACAGGCAGAGGCTTTGCTGATTTTGTATTCATTCCTAAACAGGAATATGTCATGGATTATCCGGCTTTGGTTGTTGAACTTAAATGGAATAAAGACGTAAAAACTGCTATAAACCAAATAAAAGACAGACAGTATCCGCAGTCTGTTTTACAGTATACCGGAAATATTTTACTTGTCGGTATTAATTATGATAAAAAGACTAAAGTGCATGAGTGTATAATAGAAGAACTGGTAAAATAAGAAAGGATACAACATGAGCAATTATATAATGGATCTTAGAAAGGTGGTCGGACATGCCCCTTTACTGCAGGCGGGAGCGAGCATCATCGTTGAAAATGAAAACGGACAGGTGCTTCTCGAAAAGCGCACAGACAATCACCAGTGGGGCTACGCAGGTGGTTCTATAGAGCTTGGAGAGACTGTTGAGGAGGCTGCAAAAAGAGAACTCTTTGAGGAGATGGGACTTGTTGCAGACGAGATGGAGCTGTTTTATATCAATTCAGGCGAGGAAACACACTACATCTATCCGAACGGCGATGAAGTCTATAATGTGGAAATCATATACATATGCCGCAAATATCATGCACCATAAAGCGCCAGGAGGAGGAAGTCGAGGAGCTTAAGTTTTTCGATGTGGATGATATTCCGGAGGATATTTCTGAGCCAATCAGACCTGTATTTCGTGAATATATAAAGATGAGGAAAAGAACAAAATAAACTTTAACGCTTTAAATGAAAAAAGTGCTTGCGCATGTCTTATAAAAGAGTTATCATAATACAAAACGAAACACTTAGGAGGATTTACAATGGAAAAGCGTATTTCAGGTCACACAGGCTTATTAGCACTCATAGGATCACCGGTCGGTCATTCTGGTTCACCGGCTATGTACAATTACAGTTTTGAAAAACTCGGTCTGGACTATGCATACGTTGCATTTGATATAAAAGAAGACAAGGTTAAGGATGCTATTGCAGCAATGAAGACCTTCAACATGCGTGGATGTAATGTGACCATGCCTGATAAGGTAGAGGCTGCAAAGTACATGGACGAGCTTTCACCGGCTGCCCAGATTATCGGAGCCATAAACACTATAGTAAATGACAATGGCAAGCTTACAGGATACATCACAGATGGTGAGGGATTCGTACACAACTTAAAGGATCACGGAATTGACATCAAAGGCAAGAAAATCACAGTTGCCGGAGGCGGCGGAGCCGCTACAGCTATCCAGGTGCAGTGCGCATTGGATGGCGCTCGTGAGATTACTATTTTCAACAAAAATGATGCTTTCTTCGAGCGTACACTACAGACTGCAGAGAAGATCAAAAAAGCAGTTCCTGAATGTGTTGTAAATGTATACGATATTGATGATACAGCCAAGATGACAGAGGAAATCCAGTCAAGCGATATCTTTGCAAATGCAACAATCGTTGGCATGAAGCCTCTGGATGATCAGAGCGTGGTAAAAGATCTTTCAGCTTTCAGACCGGGGCTTGTAGTTGCAGATGCAGTTTACAATCCGCAGGAGACAAAGCTTCTTCGCGAAGCAAAAGAGGCAGGCTGCACATGCGTAGGCGGAAAGGGAATGCTCTTATGGCAGGGCGTCGCCGCATTCAAGCTTTACACAGGACAGGATATGCCGGTTGATGATGTGAAGAAACTGTTCTTCAGCTAGATTTAAGTTCTTATTACAATATCATTAGATAGCTTCCTGTTATACAGGAATATGATAAAACAACAGCTCGCGGGAAACCGCGAGCTGTTGTTTTTTAGGAGTTGTGCGCCTAGCGGCGCACGTTTCTAACGGGTTAAAGTCCCGAATCCGCCGGTAGTGGGAAGGATATACCGAAGGCAAGGGTGTCCATTGTGAGATGGAATCTGAAGGAAGCTGGATGTGAGGAA